>Ga0208457_1000097_pt1 | contig 115568 bp, 107 predicted proteins | sample June2015DPH_10_1_FD_185513 | JGI IMG/M metagenome (GOLD analysis project Ga0208457, IMG submission 185513) | Peatland microbial communities from SPRUCE experiment site at the Marcell Experimental Forest, Minnesota, USA - June2015DPH_10_150... | ecosystem: Environmental > Terrestrial > Soil >... | reverse complement strand
AAGCCACATCCGCCGTCGGTCGGCCCTTGTTCGCCTCAGTCAGAGTCTGGCCATTACCTCAATCGGGGTCGATCGCCTCCCAACCACCGTGTCGAGCCGTCAGACGAAGAGGCTCGGTGGATTCGGGCTAAGTCGAGGTCCAGGGCGTGGGATCGAGACGGGGCTGATTCGGAGGCCTGATGCGGCCGGGTTTGCGGTGAAACGCGGTTGACGATCCCTGGAAATCACCGATTATCGACTCGGTGGCAGGGATTCGAGCCCCCGCCTCGTGCGGAACAAGGTGACCGTTCGCGATAACACCGCCACCATCGGTAGACCGGAATTCCGCCTCGCCCATCCCGCCCCGCGCCGCCCGCGCAACTCGCCCGCGCAACTCGCCCGCGCAACTCGCCCGCGCAACTCGCCCGCGCAACTCGCCCGCGCAACTCGCCCGCGCCGCAGTCACTCGCCGCCCGCTACGCCACTGCCCACGGCACCGCGGGCCGACTTACCCCCGCACGCGGACCGGAGGCCACGCGCCGAGGGGCCGAACCTCCCTCCGTGCCACGGCGCCACTCTGTCATCATCTCTCGTCATGAGACCACTGATCATTGCCGCCAACTGGAAGATGAACACCACCCCCGCGGACGCCGGTGAGCTGGCCGCGACAATCGCCGCCCGGACCGAGGAGCCGGGCGTGGTTCGAGTCATCTGCCCGCCCTTCGTCTGCCTGGCCGCCGTTCGCGATGCGCTCGCCGGCAAGGACGTGGCCGTCGGTGCCCAGAACGTCCATCACGAGCTCGCCGGCGCGTACACGGGCGAAGTCTCCGCAGCCGCGCTTGCCCGGCTGGCCACCTGGGTCATCATCGGCCACTCGGAACGCCGCCGCGACGCTCACGAGACCGACGAGCTGATCGGCAAGAAGCTGGCCCGCGCCATCTCCTCGGGGCTTCGGCCGATCCTCTGCGTCGGCGAGCTGCTCGACGAGCGCGAAGCCGGCCGGGCGGTCGAAGTCGTGGCCACTCAGCTGCGCGGGGCTCTCGCCGGCAAGGACGTCGACGCCCTCCTCAGCGGTGGCTTCGTCATCGCATACGAGCCGGTTTGGGCCATAGGCACGGGCCGCACCGCATCCAGCGCCGATGCCGCGGCGATGGCCGAGGCGATCCGCTCGACCCTCTCCGCCGACCTCGGTTGGGGCAAGGCCGCGGAAAGCGTGCCCGTCCTCTACGGCGGCAGCGTGACCAGCGCCAACATCGGCGAGTTCCTGGCCGAACCGTCGATCGACGGCGGTCTCGTGGGCGGAGCGTCGCTCAAGCCCGACGAGATGGCTGGCATGGTTGCTCGTGCCGCGATCACGGCTGCGGCCCGTGCCGCGGCCGAAGGCAAGCCCGCATGACGGCCTCGAATTCGAGCGCCGCAGGCGGCGCCGGCCGCTCCGACGAGGGCGGCGACCCGGCCCGTCCGCGCCCGATCGTCCTGGTCGTTCTCGACGGGTTTGGCATCGGCCACAACCCCGCGGTCGACGCGATCGAACAGGCGAGGATGCCGAACTGGCACGCCTTCTTGGCACGGTGGCCCCACAGCGCCCTGGAGGCATCCGAGGAGTTCGTCGGACTCCCCGAGGGTCAGATGGGGAATTCCGAGGTCGGCCACCTCAACCTCGGCACCGGACAGCCGGTGCTGCAGGACCTACCGAGGATCGACAAGTCGATCTCGTCGGGCAGATTCTTCAGCCGGCCGGTTCTGCTCGAGCTGTGCGCCCGAGCCAAGGAAGCCGGCCGCACCTTGCACCTGATCAGCCTCGTCGGCCCCGGCGGCGTACACGCCAACGATCGCCATCTGGTGGCCGTGGCCGAGCTCGCCGCGCGCCAGGGAGTGGCTCGGGTCCGGGTCCACGGCCTGCTCGACGGCCGCGATACCCCGCCCCGATCCGCCATCGAGTTCGTTCCCGACCTGGAGGCGCGTCTCGCGACCGCCCACCCCGATGCGAAGATCGCCACCATTGGCGGCCGCTACTTCGCCATGGACCGCGACAAGCGCTGGGAGCGGACCCAGAAGGGTTACGACGCGATCGTCCACGGCGTCGCCGACTTCCACGCCCCCTCCGCGGTGGCGGCAGTGCAACAGGGTTACGGCCGAGGCGAGAACGACGAGTTCATCACGCCGACGGTCATCGACGGAGTGGACCACGGGACGATCGCCGACGGCGACGCGGTCCTGCACTGCAACTTCCGGGCCGACCGGGCCCGCCAGCTCTCCCACGCCCTCGCCGATGCCGACTTCAAGGGCTTCGACCGGAACTCCGCCGGCCCGGCCCCGAAGGGCATCCTCTACGCCACGATGACCGCGTACGAGGCCGATCTGCCGGTCCAGGTGGTCTTCGGTCCGGAGGTCGTGCCGTCACTTGCCGAGGCCGTCAGCAAGGCCGGCTGGACGCAGTTCCACGTTGCCGAGACGGAGAAATACGCCCATGTGACGTACTTCTTCAACGGCGGTCGAGAGGAGCCGTGGCCGGGCGAGGATCGCAAGCTGATCCCAAGCCTCAAGATCGCAACCTACGATCTCCAGCCGAGCATGGCCGCCGAGGGCGTCTGCGACGCTCTGGTGGCAGCGATCTCGAGTGGCAAGTACGACCTGATCGTGGCCAACTTCGCCAACCCGGACATGGTGGGCCACACTGGCGTCTGGGACGCGACCGTCAAGGCCTGCGAAACGGTCGACGTGGTTCTGGGTCGGGTCGCTGCAGCGATCCTGGCCGTGGACGCGAACGATCCGGTTGCACCCGGTGCCGTCCTTCTGATCACCGCGGACCACGGCAACGCCGACGAGATGAAGGACGAGGCCGGCAACCCGATCACCAAGCATTCGCTCAACCCGGTCCCGCTCGTCGGGATCGGCCGGTATCTCGACGGCAAGCGCCTGGAAGACGGCCGGCTTGCCGACGTGACGCCGACGATCCTGGAGATCGGTGGCCTGGAGCCGTGGCCTGAGGTAACGGGCCACTCGCTCCTGGCGAAGGCTTAGCCACAGAACCAAGGGCCGCCGCGGCCGCTCGGCTCATGCAGCCGGGAGGTCGCGGTCCTGTGCTACCATGCGCCGGTCCGCCACCTGCGGGCCCACCCAACGAGGTTGCTTCGAGACGTGAATCCCGCTCTGGCCTTTGGCCAAGACATCATCGGCGTGTTCCTGATGATCGCCATCCTCCTCCAGGCGCGAGGGTCGGGCCTGTCGGCCACCTTCGGTGGCGACTCGTCCGTGTACCGCAGCCGGCGCGGGATCGAGCGGCGCTTGTGGCAGTTCACGATCCTTCTCGCGGTCCTGTTCTGCTTCTTCTCCGAGGCGAGTTTCGTCATCAAGCCTTGATTCTGCGGCGGCGACTCCGCAGGGGCATTCGGCTCGACTGGTCGATCTGGGCTGCTCGGGCGGCGCTGACGTGAACGCATGAGACGTCGAGACCGGTTCGCAATCGGGGCGATGTTCATCGTCCTCGCGGTCATCGGGGCAGCGCTCGTCGTACCGTCTCCGCTGTCGCCGGCCCAGTCGTCGCAGCCGAGCGTCGCCGTTGCCCCATACCGCGAAGGCGTGATAGGCCACCCGAGCTCGGTCAACCCGATAACGCCACGCTCGCAGGCCGACCAGGATCTCGTCGCGCTGCTCTTCCGCGGGCTGACCAAAGCCGGGCCGAACGGCTCGGTCGTGCCCGACCTGGCGACGTGGACGGCCTCGACCGACGGGCGCAGCTACACGTTCCAGATCCGCAGCGACGCCTACTGGGAGGACGGCCAGCCCGTGACGGCGGCCGACGTGGTCTACACCGTCGGCCTCGTCCAGGACGCGAGCTATGACGGACCGGTCGGCTCGTCGTGGCAGGGAGTGCGAGTCAGCGCTCAGGGCTCGTCGACGGTCCAGGTCACGATGACGCTGCCCATCGCCGGCTTCCTCCGCCAGGCCGAGCTGCTCATCCTGCCGTCGCACCTGCTCAAGGGCACGTCCGTGGCCGAGCTCGCCGACTCGAGCTACAGCGCCCGCCCCATCGGCGATGGGCCGTACCGGATCGCCGAGCTGGACTACAACCACGCCGTTCTCAAGCGCGTCGCGGCGGTGACCGAGGCCCCGCTGACCAATCCGTCCTCGCAGGCCAGCGCCGGATCGACCGCCAGCGCAAGCGCCATCTCTTTCGCTACCGCCACACCGCGCAAGCCCGCCGCCCCGACGGCGACGCCCGCGCCTACTCCGACCCCGACGCCGTCTCCGTCGCCGAGTCCGACGCCCGCCCCGACTCCGTCGCCGACGGCCACGCCGGACCTCAGCGGGTTCGTCTTGAGTGGCATCTCCACCATCGACGTCACGTTCTACGACGACTCGGCGTCGGCCGCGGCCGACTTCACTTCCGGCAAGCTCGATGTGGTAAGCGGCCTGACGCCGCAGCAGACCGATGCGGCTCTCATGACCGCCGGATCGCGACTGGTGGCCTATCACTGGGCCAGCCTGTTGAGCGTCGTCGTCAACCAGCGCAGCACCCACCCGGAGCTCCGCGACCCGAGCGCCCGGACGGGGTTGCTGTCGGCGATAGATCGGAATGCCCTGTTGAGCCAGGTGCTCGAGGGTCGGGGCAGTTACGCGCAGCTGCCGATACCGAGCTGGTCGTACGCATACGACGTCTCGTCTGTGACCACGACGCCATACGACGTCACGGAGGCGGCGGGTTACCTCGCGACCGCCGGCTGGACCCATACGGCGGCAGGCTGGACCGCTCCCAAAGGCACGACCACGTACACCATGGAGCTGCTCACGCTCGATAAGGCCACAAATCCCGTGGTCTACGCGACGGCGCAGGTGGTGGCCGCCGATTGGACGGCGCTCGGTATCCCGGTTCAGGTCGACGCAGTCACGACCAGCGCATACCTCGACCGGCTCGACAGCGGCGACTTCTCGTCGGCCATCGTCGACTTCGATATTGGTCTCGACCCGGACCTCGGGCCGATGCTGCTTTCCTCCCAGATAGGGGCGGGCGGCTCGAACGTGTCGGGCCTGCAGGACCCGACCCTCGATCAGCTGTTGCTCACGGTGCGCAAGACTGCCGATCCGGGGGCCCGACAGAGTGCCGTTTCGGCACTCGAGAAGTACATCTCGACCACGATTCCGGTGCTGCCACTGGCCTTCCGGGACTATGACATGGCGGTCGCAAAACGCATCCAGGGGGTGGCGGCCAACGAGATATCCGATCCGTCGGGTCGATTCTGGGATGTGATAGACTGGCGCCTCGCCAGCGCCCGGTAACGCCGGGCGTTGTGTGCGCCGAGGTGGCGGAATGGCAGACGCGCTAGCTTCAGGAGCTAGTATCCGCAAGGGTGTAGGGGTTCAAATCCCCTCCTCGGCACCAGGTACTCGGCGCAGCGACGTGGAGCCGTCGCAAACGGCGTTTCTTGCCCAGGTGGCGGAATTGGTATACGCGTACGTTTGAGGGGCGTATGGAGCAATCCATCCGGGTTCAAGTCCCGGCCTGGGCACCACCCTCGTCCTGATCCATACTCGGCCGCACGGCGGCCACCGCGCCGCCCATCGCGGCCTATCGGGCGGTTAGCTCAGCGGTTAGAGCGCCTCGTTTACACCGAGGATGTCGCAGGTTCGAATCCTGCACCGCCCACCACTTCACGGAATCATGGCCCGCTTCACCGTGCCCGCCGTGTGCGTCAGGCCGCGGTGGGCTCGACCGCAGCCGCCTGGCTACGAGCGACGAACGGCCCAAAGGCGACGACCAGCCACATCCCGAAAAGGGCGACGAAGATGAGCGTCTGACCGACCGCGACGGCAGCGATCACCGGCTCGCTGCGGGCGACATCCACGAACGGCAGGTTGAGCCAGGAGATGCCCGAACCGGCACTGCCTCCGGCCTGGCCGAGCCCGCCGCCGAAACCGCGCCCCAAGACTTCACCTGGGCCTCCCGCATTGGCCCCGCCGAACCCGCCGGCACCGCCTAGCTGGGACGCGGCGCCCCCGTCGAAGCCACCAAACGAGTTGGCCGATCCTAGAACGGCGTGGAGGTTCACGGCGTTGAGCAGGGCCGCGCCCAGGTAGGCAACGGCACGGCCGGCATACGGAGCCGCCAGCAGCGCAGCAGCTGGGAAGAACGGGAACAGGTAGCGCTCGTGGACGCGGGTCGGTAACGCATAGAAGGCGAAGGCGACCACGGCGAAGGCCAGTACGATCGTCCGGCGCTCGTCTCTCAGGAGCAACCCGGCTGACACGGCCAGGCCGACGATCACGAGCATCGCCGCCCCGAGCTGCACGGCCGTCAACCCGGCCAGGATGACGACCGAGTCCGACGTCCAGGAGCCGCCGCTCGCCGCAATCGAGCTGAGTGGCGGGTTCCCGACAAGTGCCCAGCCGTTGAAGGCGTTGGCGGTTAGTACCGAGAACTGCCCGGATACCGAACCGAATAGCCCGATCAGCCCCGCGACCTGACCCACTACCGGGACTGTTGCAAGGCTCGACGGGGCGTAGACGCCGAGGTCGAACGGGAGGAGGAGTGCGATGCCGACGATCGTGCCGAGGAGGAGCGCGACGGCGAGTCTCAGCGGGCTCTGGTCGGTCAGGCGGCCGCCGAGCCATGTGTCGAGGGCGGCCATGCGCCGCCCGAGCTGGGGCACCGGTCCGGACCCCACGCGCAACAAGTGGCGTCTCAAGAGGACGGGCAGCACGACCACGAAGACGATTGCGTCCTGTGGCTTCACGAGCACCGCTACGACCGCCAGCACCATCGCCGGCTCGGTCCAGCCTTCGGCGAGCGCGAGGACGGCGGCGAGCATCACCATGGCCCCGACCGCGTCGACCTGGCCCCACAGCGCCGAATCGAACCAGCTGACCGGCATGAGCAGGTAAAGCGCGGCGGCGACGACGCCCGCGCGGCCACCGAACCAGCGGCTGCCCGCACGGTACAGCAAGGCCGCGATCGCGACGTCTGCCAGGATCGGCGGGGGCTTGAGCAGCAGCAGCGTGGCGCCGCTCGCGGAGATGCCGAGGGCCGGCCCGAGGATCGACCCAAGCTCGCCGAGCAGCCAGAGCACGTACATGTAGCCAGGCGGATAGTTGGCGCTGCTGGCAGAGGCGTAGAAGGCGCCGGGGCCTACTCTGGTGAGTGTCGTGGCCCAGTCGTTGAAGAGCTGGATGTCGGTCACGAAGCCCTGCCCGGGGAACACCACATAGGCGAGGGCGATCCGGAGCAAGAACCCCGCGCCGAGCACGAGCAGGAACCAGGTTCGGGTCGAGATTCGACGGGGCAGGGGAGTGGCGTTGGTGGCAGCGGTCACGGTCAAGGCAGCCCAGGTTGGTGTCGACCGCCTAAGTGAGCCCGAAGCCAGTTTTCGATCAGGTTACCGACCGAACCTTCGGGCCGGTTGCCGGGTCAAACGTTCGGCGGCCCGAGGTATTCCCCATGTGCGACGACCTCGACCATCCTGCGGTCGTCGTTGTCGACGGGTCGCCTGCTAGACTGAAAGCACCGCACGGCAGCTGTTGCGGCCATACCGATCGGAGGAGGGACATGCTCGTCCCGATCATCATCATCGTCGTTCTGGTAGTCCTCGTGGTCTTCGTGGTCGGGATCTACAACGGTCTCGTCACGAAGCGCAATCGCGTCGACGAGGCCAACTCGCAGATCCAGGTCCAGCTGAAGCGCCGCCACGACCTGATCCCGAACCTGGTCAACGCGGTCAAGGGCTACATGGACTTCGAGAAGGGCGTTCTGACGACCGTCACCGAAGCTCGGGCCGGTGCCATCGCCGCCGGCGCACAGGGCCCGGCCGCACAGGCTCAGGCGGAGAACGTCTTGACCGGCGCTCTGCGCTCCCTCTTCGCCGTCGTCGAGAACTACCCGCAGCTGAAGGCCAACGAGAACGTGCTCTCGCTGCAGGAGCAGCTGACCACCACCGAGAACCAGATCTCGTTCTCGCGCCAGCACTACAACGCCACGGTGCTCGAGTTCAACAACTCGCTCCAGGTCTTCCCCAACGTCCTGATCGCGGGCCCGATGGGGTTCACGAAGCGCGAGTTCTTCGAGGCCGAGCCGGAGGCCGCCGAGGTCCCCGTCGTCAACCTGGGATAGGCGAGAAGCAGGGCCCCACCCGCGAGAGCCGGCGGGGCCCGCCCCGCCCTGAGGCCGCATACCTGTGACAACCTTCTACTCCGAAGAGTCGGCCAACCGCCGAAACTCGTTTCTGCTCGCCCTGGTCGTGGTCGCCTTCCTGGCCGTCTTCGGCTTCGTGATCGGCTACGCCATCGGCTACGCCAACGGCGATCCTGTGCTGTGGGGGATCGGCGCGCTGGCGATCGCAGTCGCCGTCGGTCTCCTCAGCGCAATGGGCTCCTACTACGGCGGCGATCAGCTGGTCCTGGCGAGCTCTCACGCCCAGGAAGTCACGCGGGAGCAGTCACCACAGCTGTTCAATGTCGTTGGCGAGATGGCCGTAGCGGCGGGAATCCCGATGCCCAAGGTCTACATCATCGACGACCCGTCTCCGAACGCCTTCGCGACGGGCCGCGACCCGCAGCACTCGTCGGTTGCGATCACTTCAGGCCTGCTCAGCAAGCTCACCCGAGAGGAGCTACAGGGCGTCCTGGGCCACGAGATGTCGCACATCCGAAACTACGACATCCGCTTCACGCTGATCGTGGGCGTGATGGTCGGCAGCATCGCCCTCCTGGCGCAGCTGTTCCTGCGCTATACGTTCTGGTTCGGCGGAGGCCGGCGGAGCGGCAACGACAACAACTCCGGCGGTGGTGGACTGGCGATCGTCTTCCTCCTCGTCGGCGTGGTCCTGGCCATCCTCGCCCCGATCTTCACCGCGCTGGTCCAGATGGCCGTGAGCCGCCAGCGCGAGTACCTCGCCGACGCCTCTTCGGTTGAGCTCACGCGCAATCCGCACGGCCTGGAAACTGCGCTGGCAAAGCTCGCGGCGGACAACGAGTCGCTGCACTCTGCAAATGGCGCCACTCAGCACCTGTACATCGTCAACCCCCTCAAGAAACTGGGCGGCGGCTCGGATCTGTTCTCGACCCACCCGCCCATCGTCGACCGCATCAATCGCCTCCGGCAGCTGACCGGAGATCCGCCCATGGATCCCTCCGAAGTGCGTCAGCTCACGGGGCTGGAGTAGGGGCCGGAGGAACCGCTATAGGCACCACCACAGGCAATCCGACCGCCGGATGGTCGCCTTGCAGCGTCTCGGCTCCTCGTGTTACCTTTCCTCGCGCCGACGGGCAGCCAGTCCGTCAGTTCGGGCCGAGATAGCTCAGTCGGTAGAGCACGCGACTGAAAATCGCGGTGTCGCCAGTTCGATCCTGGCTCTCGGCACCACAAACGACTGGCTTGGTTTTCGAGCGGAAGTGGCTCAGTTGGTAGAGCATCACCTTGCCAAGGTGAGGGTCGCGGGTTCGAGTCCCGTCTTCCGCTCCACTCCCCTAATCTACCGACCCGGATGGTCGCCCGCCCATTGATCGAGCCTCTGCCCCTTCGTCTAGTGGTAGGACAGCGGACTTTGGATCCGTTAGGCGAGGTTCGAATCCTCGAGGGGCAGCCAGTCTGACCGCATAACCGCCGGTTCCCCCCAGCCGGCTCGCGTCCGAGGCGACGTACCCAAGTGGTTAAGGGGGAGGTCTGCAAAACCTCTATTCAGCGGTTCGAATCCGCTCGTCGCCTCCACATTCCGCCAGCCCCGTAGCGCCTTGACCAAGCCGCAGCGGCAATCGGACGGCTTTCCGGCGGCGGAGCCAGTGGTAGGCTTCAAGCGGTCTGTTCCAGGGGGGGAGCTTCGATGTCGTCTGCCAGGCGACGGATCAAAACGAGGGTCGCGGTTGCCGGCGCCCTGTTGGTGTCGGCGTACCTGGGTGCGCTGGGGGCATTCGCGCCCATCTCATTCGGCTCGGGCCCACCGGACGGCTCAGCCGCGGGAGCCGGCTCTTCGCTCGCCGTCTCGGGCGGCGCCGCAACTGGTTCGACCGTCGCCCTCGCCCGATTTGTCGCCGCGGCCGCGTCTGGCGAGGGTGGGAACTTGAGCCCCACCACGCCGGATGCGCCACCTCCTGGCCAAGACGCCGGCCCGACGCCCCGACCGACGGCAGCCGGTTCCCGTGAGCCGTCCGGTACGCCGGCTCAGGGGAAGGTTGTGCTGCGACCCCGCGACCCGAACCGCGTCTACCGCGTGCCGATCCTCATGTATCACCGGGTCGTGCCTCCGTCTGAGGCCGGGAAATCGGCGCCGGGACTGGTGGTGCCTCCCGCCACCTTCTCTGCCCAGCTGAAGGCATTCTCCGGCGCGGGCTGGCATTCGATAACGATGGCGACGCTCGCCCACGATATGGAGACGGACACGACGATCCCGCCCAAGACGTTCGTCATCACGTTCGATGACGGCTGGGCGGACGGCTTCGACTACGCGTTCCCGATTATGCGCGAGTACGGGTATGTCGGGACCTTCTTCGTGATCAGCAGTCGGATCGACTGCCGGCAATTCCTCTCGACCCAACAGTTGAGGGCCCTCGAAGCCGCCGGCAACGAGATCGGCAACCACACCGAGCACCACGTTTCGCTGGCGTCGATTTCGACTTCCCGCTTCGTCTCGGAAGTCGAGACGGCCTCTGAGGAGATCACGCGGGCCGTCGGTCACCGGCCGGTTTCGCTGGCCTATCCGATGGGCGGCGTCAGCACCCACGTTGCCACGCTGGTCAGCCAGATACCCAATATCGAGATCGCCGTCACGACCGGTTGGGGCAAGACCGAGACCTGGTTTGAGCGCTACGACACGCCCAGGGTGCGCGTCCAGCCGACGACGGACCCGACACAACTCCTCAAGCTGCTGAGCCCGTAGGCCTCGATCCCGTCCCGGCTCCTGGTGGGGCGGTCCCGAGCCAGCCGCGGTGGGCCACTGCGCAGTCTCGGGCACCACGACGACCGCGGCGCGCTACCCTTGCGGCCGTGCCGGAGTGGCGGAACTGGCAGACGCAGCGGACTTAAACTCCGCGGCCCGCGAGGGCGTCAGGGTTCGAACCCCTGCTCCGGCACCAATTTGGTAGCATACGTGGTAGCATAGCCTGGACAAGAACGGACCCCCGCCGTAGGGACGACGAGGGTCCGCGGCGCAGACCTGGATAGGAGGTCACGCACCATGGCCGAGCGTAGCACGAAGCATCGCCGGCGAGCCCGGGGTGAGGGCTCGATCTATGAGACGGCGAACGGCCGCTGGCGGGGCGCCGTCATCGTCACCGATCCCGCGACCGGCCTACGCGATCGGCGAGTCGTCTCGGCGCCCACGTTCGAGCTGGCGCGCGATCGCCTCGCGGACCTGAAGCGCGACGTCGCGAACGGCGTCGCCGCAAAGGGATCGTCGCGGACGCTCGCGGCGTACGCGAACGAGACGTGGCTGCCCGGCCTGAGGCTCCGCGTTCGGCCTTCGACGACTCGGGCTCACGAGCAGCACCTCAAGGATTACGTCCTGCCCGCGCTGGGCGCGCTCAAGCTCCGCGAGATCACGCCGTCGGCGGTCGAGCGCCTGATGGGCACTATGCTCGCCAAGGGCCGCAGCGGCTCGACAGCCCGGGCCGTCCGCACGACGCTCGGCCAGGTCCTACACGACGCGCAGCGCGACGGCCTGATCGCGCGGAACGTCGCGTCCCTGGCTCGGCCGCCACGCGTCGAGCGACGCGAGCTCCGGATCCTGACCGCGGACGAAACGCGCCAGGTGCTCGACGGGACGGCCGGAGACACCATGGGGCCACTTTTCGCCGTTGCCGCCACGACTGGACTGCGGCTCGGCGAGCTGCTCGGCTTGGCCTGGCCCGACCTCGAGCTCGAGGGGGCCACGCCGACGCTCACCGTCCGACGATCCCTCGCCAGGGCGGCGGGGCGGAACCTCTACGCCCTAGCGGAGCCCAAGACGAACCGGTCGCGGCGGACGATCGAGCTAGGATCGACGGCCGCTCGCGCGCTCCGGAGGCGAAAGGCTCGGCAAGCGGCCGAGCAACTCGCCGCCGGGCCGGCGCTCTGGCAGAACGTCGACTCGCTCGTCTTCACCGACGAGATCGGCCGTCCGCTCCATCCGTGGCTGGTCTCGCGAGAGTTCGCGGTGGCGCTCAAGCGGCTCGGGCTCCCGCACGTCCGGTTCCATGATCTCCGGCACGGCGTGGCGAGTCTGCTACTCGGCCAGGGCGTCCCGCTCCGGCTCGTGTCGGAGCAGCTCGGCCATAGCTCGATCGCCATCACCGGCGACATCTACAGCCACATCGACCGTGAGCAGAAACGGGCCGCGGCTGACGCGCTCGAGCGCGCGATCGGGGATAGCAAGACGCGCACGGCTTCGGGAGACGACCTGTGAGCGGGGACGACTGGAGCGACCGGCGCGACTCAATCAGGCGCGCACGCGCACGCTCGGAGGCCCTCCGGCTGCTCTGCGCCCATGAGAAGATCGCGCCATTCGTCGGACGGCGAGGCGCAGATTGGTGGGCCCACACTGACGAAGATCTGACCGCCGTGCGGGCCGCCTTGTCCAGCCTGAGCGTGCCGCAATGGGGCTGGCTGATCGAGAACATCCGAATGGTCATGATGTCGAGGCGTCTGCCACACCCGCCGACGGATCCGGTTATGGACGGGCCAGCGATCGCGCACCAACTGCTGGTCGAAGACGCCAGCGCTGACCGGGTGCTCGCTGAGGATGTCCACGTGACCCCGGACTTCGCGGCGCTGTTCTTCGAGGCTGGTGCCAGCGAGGCCGCCGCGCATCGGCACATCGATTCGGCTGCTTGGCTTGCTCACTTTCACGTCAGGACGGCAAGCCAGGCTGCGAAGGCAACGGCGCCCGGCGCCAGGCTCGGCAAGATTGAGCAATGGACACTCTGGTGGTACCGGGTTGTGGTCCTGGAGGATGAGCGGGGGTTGGTAGCTAGAGACGCGTTCCCCGGCAGGAACGCCAAGAACAACCGCCCCATGATGAATCTCCGGATCCGCGAGATCGCCCGGCTGCTGGCGGAATACTGAACTGCGGCATTCGGTTCGGCCATGGGGGGTAGCACAGCTGAGCTGAGGCCTGAGGGCATCCCTACCTGGACGTAGGGTTCGCCTGGTGGACCTCAGCAACCCTGGCAACCGGATCCGGCTCGCGCGGGAAGAGCAGTGCCTCACCCGCGCTGAACTTGGTTCACGTTGTGGCGTCAGTGCGGCCTCGATCGCCGCGGTTGAGGAGGGCCGGCAACAGCCGACGTTGCGGCTCGTCGCCCATCTCTCCCGAGAGTTGCACGTTCCTGCCGCGCTGCTGACGATCGACCCCGCTGTCCGACTAGAGATCGCCGTCGATGAGCTGATCCGGGTACTCGAGGCGATCGAATGACGACGCTTCGCCTCACCCGACCGCTCGATCCGGAGGCGCGACGCGTGGCGGCCGAAGACCGGGTGCGCCTGGCCTGCTCTCAGCTGGCGGACGCCCTCGTCGAGCTTGCTGCGGCGGCGCCGGCGGAGACTCGGCCGGTCGAGCTGCTCGACGTGGCGACGGCCGCGCAGCGGCTTGGGTCGATCTCCCGGAGCACGTTGTACACGCTCATGGCTTCGGGGGCCGTGCGGGCAGTTTCGGTCGGCGGCCGGAGGCTCATCCCGTCCAGCGAGATCGAGAGAATCGCGGCAGGCCGGCCGCCCGGGCGGATGCCCGGAGGCCGCGATGCGACCTGAGCTCCACGTCTTCGAGGGTCGCGGCTCGGGCGCGGTCCCCCGGCGCCCCGGGGACGCCTCTGCCGTGAACCGGCTTGAGCTTGCGGGCAGTCGGCTCCGCCGTCTTGAGCAGATCCTCCGTCTCGCCGGGCGGCCGGCCGAGGCCCTGGCCGTCGACAACATCGCCGCGCTGCTGACGGCTGAGGTATCTACCGGCTCAGACACGAGGCCGCGCCTCCGGGCCCTGCCGTGAACGGTCGCGGACGCTCGCGGCGCACCCTGCTCGTCGAGGCGCATCGCCACGTTTGCCCGAGCTGTGGACGCCCGTACGTCGGCGTACGCCCGTTCTGCTCGACGGCCTGCCGGATTGCACACCGCGGCGACAGGCAACGAATCGCCGACCTTGCGGACCTGGTGGCCTCATGACCGCCGCCCGCGAGCCCGAGACTGTCTCCCCGGATCCGGAAGACCACTGGCTTGGCGGATCGGCCGACATTCCGCGCGAAAACTCTGCCGCCGTGCCTCCGCCGGCGATCGACGAATCGCCGATGCCGCCATACCCAGGCGACGAGCAGCAGGCGCCAGAGCCGATCCCCTTTGCGCAGCGGGCCCGGGCAACACGACCGGCCGAGCCGACCATCGACAGCTTGCCGCCCTCGAGCATCGATTCCGAGCAAGCGGTGCTCGGCTCGATTCTGATCGACGCCGGCGCGCTCTCCGAGATCGCCGACTTTCTGGCGCCGGCTGACTTCTATCGCCAGGGCCACGGCCGGATCTTCGCGGCGATGCTCGAGCTCCGCGAGGGCGGCAAGCCCGTAGACGTGGTCACTCTGGCGGATGCGCTGGCGTCAGCGGGGGACCTCGAGGCCTGCGGCGGTGCGGCTTACTTCTCGAGCCTCGGCGAGGCCACGCCGACGGCGATTCACGTCGCCCATTACGGCCGCATCGTCGAGCGAAAGGCGATCCTGCGTCGCCTGATCGGGGCCGCGGGCAAGATCGCCGCCATCGGCTACGAAGATGGCCAGGACCTCGACGAGGCGCTCGAGCGCGCCCGCGCCGAGCTCGACTCTGCAACAGCCGCGCGGCCGGGAGCGTCGCCGACCGAGATCATGGCCCGCACGGGCGCTCGCAGCCTGGCCGATGTGTCGACGTTGCCGGCGCGGCCACCACTGCTCGGCTTCCTGGATCCGGATGGCCACACGATCCTCCATGGCATGGGCGGTATGGGCAAGGGAGTCCTGGCCGCCCACTGGATCGCGCGACTCGCTGGCGAGGGCCACCGGATCCTGCTCGTCGACTACGAGGGTCACTCGGGCGAATGGGCGCGCCGGATCCACGGTTTGGGCGGCGCCGAGGTCTCCGAGGCCGTGTGCTACGTGTCGCCGTCGGCGGCCGAGTGGAGCGGGCACCGCGGCGCCATCTGGAGTCAGGCCGACGAGCTCCACGCGCTTGCGGTCGAGTGGGGTGCCGACTATCTCGTGGTCGACTCGATCGTCCCGGCTTGCGGCGCGATAGACCCGCTCAAGCCCGAAGCCGCTGGCCAGTACGCCACCGCGCTCGTCCGGATTGGGCCGTCGGCGCTGAGCCTCGCCCACGTCACGAAGGCGGACAACCCGGCCTATCCGTTCGGCTCGATCTTCTGGCACAACCTCGCCCGCATGAGCTGGAGCCTGACGCGCGACGGCGAGACGCTCCAGCTGGTGAACCGCAAGGCCAACAACTACGAGCGTCTCGGCCGGTTCGTGGTGAGCGCCACGTGGCTCGAGGGCAAGCTCGGCGAGGTCTCACTCACGCCGTACGCCGTCGTCCTGGCAGACCGCATCGCCGAGGCCATCGCCACAGAGCCGATGACGGTGCTGGAGATCGTCGGTCGGCTCAACGAAGAGGAGGCCGAAGAGGGCGAGGTCAAGGCCGACAGCGTCCGTCACGCCCTCCGGCGCGGGCTGAAGGACGGCAAGTTCACGTGCGAGGGAGAGAGATGGCTGGCTTCGTGAACCTGTCCCGTTGGCTGTCCCGTCGCCCGTTATTGTCCGTTTCGGAAATGTCCCGCTGCGCGTCCCGAATGTGTCCCGCGCTGAGCGTGAGGCTGTCCCGCAATCTGTCCCGTCCCTGTCCCGTCGGCAACTATGCGGGGACGGGACAGCAACTACGGCCCTTAAGGGCCGAGTTGTCCCGTCCCGCAGCCCCAGGATCGCAGCCGGCTCAAAGCCTCCCGCCCGGCTTGGGGTCGTCCTTGCAAGACCGCCCGGCGCTGTCCGTGGGCGCCCGCCCGGCGCATTCGGCCGACCGCTCTGCTACCGCTTGTGCTACCGATCCCGCGCTGAGCGCCCTCTCTGAGCGTGAGGCCGATCCCTGGCAGCGGACTGCTCGTGCGCTGCGGGGCTCTGTGGGCAGCCTGGCGAGCGTCGAAAGGCGATCGGCATGACCGCTCCAAACGCCGCCGTCGGAACCGCGCCCGGCGCCGGTCTCGTGCCGGTCTCGCCGGGAGAGATGCGCCGTCGCCGCGCCATCGCCCGATCCAACCGAGCGAGCGCAGTGGCGCGCGGCAACGTCCACGCGCTGCGCCATGGCGTCTACTCCTCGGTGGCCGTCCGGGAAGACGTGCTGGACATGGCCGCGATGGTCTACGCCTCCGCACCGTGGCTAGACGTCATCCGGGACGCCCTGGCGGTCGAGGCGACGGCTCGGCTGATCGTGCGGCTCCGGCGCCTCGACACCCTGGTCGACGCGGCGCTCGCCAAGCTCGGGACTCCCACGCAAGAGATCACGAGCATGTACTCCCGCTGCGAGGGGCAGTTGCTCCGCAACCTCTCCGAGCTGGGACTGACGCCGCGCGCCGCCGCCGATCTGGGGATCGCGAAGCTCGACGCCACGGCTCGCGCCATGCGCCTTTCTGAGGCGAGCCTGTCTCGCTATCGACCCGCTCCACGGCTCATGCCGGAGCGGGTGACCAACTTGCCGGCGCCCGCCGGCAAGCCAACCGCACAGGAGCACGAAGATGTCGACTGAAACGCTGACCTCTGACGAACCCCGCACCACGGACAACGCGCCGGCAGGCCACCACGGTCCGCCAGACCCCCGATTCAGCGACGCTGAGCGCCCCGACGGCCAGAACACGGCAGATGTCGCTGACACCGCGGCAGACACGCCTACGGCAGTCGTGGAGTCCGCCACAGCCGAACCGCTGAAGGTCGAGGAAACACGGGCCGCATTCGAAGCCTGGTCTCGCCGGCGACAGGATCTCGAGGCGAAGATCGCCGAGCGGAAGGCACAGGCTGACGCGCTCGCAGGCTCGATCGCGGCCTTGCGGCGTGCCGCGATCCTCGGAGAGGCCGAACTCGGTGCAGCCTCACCGCTTCTCGCTGAGCGGGCGACGCTTCAGGCCGAGATCGCCGAGCTAGGCGAGCTGCTCCAGATCGCACAGGCCGAGGAAGGGCAGGCCCAGGCGATCTACCTCCGGGCCAACCTCACTGCCTACATCGTGCGGTTGCATGAGCAGGCGCTCGCGCTCGCTGAGCGGGCGAAGGCCTCCGACGAGCGGATCGACGCCGCCCTGGCTGCTTTCTTCGAGACTCTCGACGAGCGCTGGTCGCTCTTCGGAGAAAGCCAGCGCCTCGTCAAGAACGCCGATGACGCCGATGCCAACAGCCCGGACGGCGTGTCGCAGGACACCTCGACCGCGGTGCTCCGCGAGCTCCAGGGCCTGCCGCTCGTCTGGGATCGGATCGAGCACGCCAACTATTCCAAGCACCCGCGCAAATCCCCCTATCTAGTTCAGCTCTAAGGAGGCTCCGAACATGACCAGGCCAGTCTCAACCGCAAAGGTCGACCTGCTCGACCGCGCCCTCGGGGCGCTGTTCAGCTACCGCTCGGGCTTCCTCGCCAAGGCCTCCGGCGGCGACACTCGGATCGCAGCGGCGAATGGCGCGATCGAGGACGTTATCGAGCTGCGCCGCCGCGTGGTCGATCGCCTCCGAGCGCAGGGCCTCCCGAGCACCGCCCTAGCAAAGATCGCCTCGAGCGATCAGCGGCTCGCCAAGATGTCGGGCGTCCTGCCGCCGCGTTCCTCCCGAAGTCCCGAGCTCCAGGCCGAGCGCGCCTTCCAAGCCCGCGTCGAACGATCACTCGCTGTGATGCGGCCCGACGAATACCACCCCGAGCGCCGCGGGCGCTGACGTCTGACCACCAACCACCGCCTCTCGCCCTCCGAAAGGGAGACGCAATGTCTAGATCCTCCACCGCAATCACTGCCACCGGGGCACTCGTCCGCAATGCCCAGGACGTCGGGCTGGGCAGCTCGCAAGACGTCGAAATCCAGGTCACTGTCGACGTCGCTGACCTGCTCGCGCTCCTCACCGGCGCGGAACTCGTCTATGCAGTCGGCCGCAGCGACGCCCACCACGTCATCTTCGCCGTGGGCCTCACGGATACGGGCGCGCTTATCGGGTCGGGCCACGAGCGTTACCCGGAGGCGCAGCTGCTCGCCCGGGTCGGGCTCACGAACGAACAGCAGAACGCGCTCCGCGCGCGCCTCGGCTAGCAATGCAGTCCACCGAGCGGCCCGGGGGCGGAACGGCTCCCCGTCCTCGGGCCCTCAGCCTCATGCACCCGGAGGAGCGTCAGATGATCGCGCCTGCCGCCGTCTCCGAGCGCACCGAGGCCGAGCGCTTGCGCGATCTCCGGCTCCGTCTGGCCGGCCGCCCCATGTCGGGCCCGCTCGTGGCCGACGTCAACGGTGCCGACATTCCGCGCGAAAACCCGGCGCCGGGGCCTCCCGCTCCCATCCTCGCCTTCTCACGGGACGTTCTCGGCTTCCCGTTGTTCCCTCGGCAGTCGGCCATCGTCCAGGAGATCTACACCGACGGCATCCGGACGGCCCTGCTCCGGCTGGGCCGTCGCTCTGGCAAGGGCCGGGTCGCCGCCGTGGTCGCGACGTATGAGGGGAGCGTCAACGCCCCCGCCCATCTTGCCGCCGTACCCGCGGGTGAGCAGGTCGCAATCGTCGTTGTGGCCACGAGCCAGCGCCAGGCTCGCATCACCCACCGCTACATCCGCGCGTTCTTCCGGGTACCCGAACTTGCGTCCCTCGTGGCACGCGATACAGATGACGAGCTCGAGCTCACAAACGGCATCGTCATAGCGACCGTGCCCTGTCATGCCGCCGCTGCGCGCGGGTCGGCGGTTGCCGTCGTGATCCTCGACGAGGCCGCCTGGTATGCGGGTCGCGACGGATCGCCGCTCGACGCCAAGGAGATCTACGACGCACTTGCGCCCGCCACGGCGCAATTCGCCGAGCGTCGCGTGCTGGTCCTATCGACGCCGCGATGGTCGACGGGCTGGTTCGCCGACATGTGCGCGCTCGCCGCGTCTGGTGAGTTTCCCGATATGCGCACCTGGCACGCCACGACGGCCGAGATGAACCCGCGCATATCGCGCGCCTTCCTCGACCAGGAGCGGGCGAAGGATCCGCCGGCGTTCCGGCGCGAGTACGAGGCCGAATTCGACTCGGGCATCGGCGCGGTGTTCGAGGCCGATCTGGTCCGCGCCGCGGTCCGGGAGGCAGAGCGCCTGCCGGCCTTGCCAGACGTTCGGTACGCGATGGCGATCGACCCCGCGTTCACGGGCGACACGTTCGCCGCGATCGTCGGCCACGTCGAAACGTCGGGCCGCGTCGTGGTGGACCTCGTGCAGGGTTGGCGCGGCACGCGGGGCTCGCCCGTGCAGGTCGACTCCACGCTCGACGAGCTCGCGCTGCTCGCGTCGGCATACAACCGAGCCCGGGTGCTAACGGACCAATACGCCGCGCAGCCCATCCGCCAGGGGCTCGCGAGCCGTGGCCTCAACGTCAGCGAGAAACCGTGGACGAACGAGACGAAGGTTGACGCGGTAGCCGCCGTGCGCCGCTGCCTGTACGGCTCGCGCCTGGAGATCCCGCCTCACCGCGAGCTCGTCTCCGAGCTCGTCACGCTCGAGCAGCGGCCTATGCCTTCCGGGAGGCCGCGGATCGCGGCCCCCGGTGGCGGGCATGACGACTTCGCGACAGCGCTCCTCGCCCTTGTCGCCGAGCTCGACTCGCCGACCGAATCCGGTCTCTCCGCGTTCTACCGGTCCGAGACGGAGCGGATGCGCTCCTTGCGGGCCGCCGCCGCCGGAGGCGATGTTTCCGCACGGAATGATGGCGCGATCGCGCCGCCGAAATAGGGAGGTAGCCGAATGAGCCTAGTCTTCAAGCTCTCCGGCTCCGCCCTGACCGGGGTCCCCGTACCGGGTCTGGCTGGCTCAGGGCAGCCGTGGCAGCTCAAGGAAGCCGCCGACAAGGGCGTGTTGGACATTGGCAGCTTCCACGTCGACGATCCGGGCGCGACGCTCACGCCGTTGCCCCAGGCCCCGCTGCGCGTCACGGAATCGGCCGCATCCCCGACGATGATCGCGGCGGGTTATCTCACCAACCGCATCGTGGCGCGCGGCAAGGTCGCCCTCCAGATGGGCACCCAGCGCGAGTGGGACTGCTCAGTCGCCGACCTCAACGTGCTACTGACCGATCGTATCATCGAGACGGGCGGCAAGCGCCCGGCCGAGACGGACATCGCCCGCATCGACTGGCTGCTCGCGTCGGGCTATCTGCCGATCGGCGACGCGGGCTTCATCGACCGCTCCTCGCCGACCTCGATGCCGAAGGCGGACTACACCGGTAGGGCCCCGGCGGACGTCCTCGCGGATTGCTCGAACCAGTCGGGCAAGACGTACTTCGTGCGCTGGGAGGAGTGCGCGACCTTCCCCGACCCGACCTCGCCGTGGATCGCCGGGACGTTCGTCTCCACGTATGCCGCGCCGGTTGGGACCGGGTGGAGTTCCACCGACTCATTGGACGGCCAGTACGGCGGCAGCCTGGGGGACGGATACAACTACGTCTCTGCTGTCTACCCATCCACCCGCGTCTACTCCGGCACGGAAAGTGCCCCGGACGCTTATCCTCCGGCCGTCAATGGCGGTACCGGGCTCGCCCAATATGGGGCCAAGTGGGGCCAGCCGTTCGCCGGCCTCGGCCCCGGTTTCCATTCGGTAGACGATCGATGGATATGGGACCTAGCCTCGGCCGGCTCGCCGAACATTGCGACGGTTGGTCTGATCGGATGGAACGACGGTAACTTCCACCTCTATCCCGTCCCTTGGACCATGAGCATCGATTACTCCGACAACGGCACCTCATGGACCACGCTATTCGATGATGCCGCCATCCGAGCGAGCGGAGCCCATGGCGGCGTCTTCATCGGCTCCGTGGACTACGCCCATTCGGGGCATCGATACTGGTCGCTCCACATAACAGCATCCGTGACAGTCGCCGTCGCTATGTCTCTTGATTGGAAGGCCTCCGGATTCATGCTGTGGAGCGGCAGTGCCCCCTGTAGCCCCGGCCCCGCCCTTGGATATCACGATCCTCTCTGGTCGGGCGACAGCTCCTCGATCCGTATCTCCAACGATCCGGCCGACATCGACCACGTGACGACCTTTGCCATCCCACCGACTGCGACCCTCGACCGGGATCCGGCGCGCCTCTTCTCCGGCTGCCACTACGAGTACAGCGGCGGCTCGGTCTACGAAGAGAACGCGACCACGAAGTCGACCTACTTTTCGGCCGCACAAGAGCGCTTCGGCCGCGACACTCGGGCCAGCGATATGAACTGCACGACTGCCGCAACCGCCACTACTCTCGCGACGGCGAACCTCGCCCGGGCGGCGTCCGAGGAGGGTACCGTCACGGGCGCCGTCATCCAGCGCATGACTGCCGCTCAGGTCAACCTCGCCCGTCAGGGCCAGCGGATCCAGGTGAAGCTGACGCACGTTCCGGGGTTGGAGACCTTCACGTGGATGGCCATCCGCCACCGCACCGTGACGCCCTTCGCCGTGGGGCTCTACGACGTCGAGCTCGCGCCCGCGCTTCCGGTCCTGACTGGCTTCCGGGGCGGCGGTTTCGGCATCGCCGATCCGGTCCGCCCCGCGCCCTGGGTGCGGAACATCGCGGCCGTGGTGGCGGCGACGACTGATCCCACCAATGCCCTGGCCGGACAGCGAGTAGAACCCACCTTCATCGCCAACGGCGACGGCTCGACCGACCTGTTCACCTTGGCGACGGCCTACATGCCGGGCTCGCTGCTGCTGTGGGTGGACGCCCAGCCGATCCCGACTTCCGAGATCACTGAGACGTCGCCCTCGGCCGGTACGTTCACGCTCGACTTCGCGCCGTCTGGCGCGTCGGGTTCGGCCAGCGCCGAGGCCCTCACCGCATCCTGGCAGGTGGCGTGATGGCGACAGGCCCAACCCACCGCCACGACACCCGCCATCGCGGCCTCGTGCCCACTGCGCAGCTCGCATCGGGTACGCCTTCAGCGGGCCAGGTACCGGTCTATGTCAGCGGCACCGAGGCGACGTGGGGCGCGCTCACCGTCGCTGGCGCAACGGCCTGGATCAACGTCAAGGACTACGGCGCAGTCGGCGACGACTCCCACGACGACACGAGCGCGATCACTGCGGCCATCGCCGCGCTGCCAACAGGCGGCACGCTCTACTTCCCGGCCGGGAAGTACAAGATCACCTCCACCCTCACGATCAACAAGCCCGGAACGGTCGTACTGGGCGAGGGCTCGGAGTACAGCGGCTCGGTCATCCACATGACCACTGCCAACACGACCGCGCTCATCTTCGCTCCGAGCTGGGATGGGACGCGCGACCAGACGTGTCTCATGCGCGGCATCTGGGTCAAGGGGCCATCTCCTCGTGCGAGTCGATCCAGCGGCTACGGAGTGTCGGCGGCGTCAGACGTCCACCTCGAAAACTGCGCCATCACGGCTTTCTATGTCGGCCTCTACTGGTACAGCGCGACCTACTACAGCCGGGCCAAAGGGTGCATGTTCTCCGACTGCAATTACGCCGCGATCCAGATGGTCGGTACGAACAACATCACCATCGACACCTGCCGCATCACCGGCCAGTTCTCGGCGACGGCCGACATCGGTCCGGTGGAGTACGGCATCATCTCGACGCACACCGGGTTCGACGGCCAGGCGTGCCGCGTCATCAACTGTTCCATCGAATACTTCTCCAAGACCGGCATCTACATCGACGGCGGACGAGCGACCGAGATCCTCGGCAACTACTTCGAGACTCAGGAGTCGGCTTCGGGCGAGGCGCACATCAAGGTCGGCCCGACCAATCAGACCTCGGCCACTCTGATCGCGAGCAACCACCTCGATGGCAACTCCACCTCGGGCTTCACCGCGATCAATCTCGACCACGCCAACGGCGTCACAATCGTCTCCAACTACCTCGGCTCGGCCACCTACGGCATAGGTATCACGAGCACCGCGAACACGACCGACGTGCTCCTCATGGGCAACGAGTACCTCGGATCTGCGGCGGCGAACGTCCTCCCGGTCACGAGCTACACGCTCGACCCCGCGAACCCCCCTGGCAACATAGTCAACCCCATGACCGCGGCCGGAGACCTGATTGACCGGGGCGTGGACGCCGGGGACCATCGACTACGCCCTGGCCTCGCCATACAGTTCGGTGGTGAGCGGGACCAACTGGGGGACTCCCACCAAGGCCAACGACAACAGCGCGGCCACCTTCGCAAGCCTCGCCTATCCCAACTCGAACCCGCTCCACATCGACCTCGGTACGGCGCGTTCAATCGGCGCGTTAACTTTTATCCACCAGGGCCAGATTCCCTCCTCTGTCCTGGTGGAGTCTTCGACCGACGACTCGTCGTGGACCTCTCAGGGGTCCACTCGAATGCACGCGCCGAGCGGTGCTAACGTCACTGACTCCTGGTCGCTTGCGGCCCCGGTCACGGCTCGGTACTGGCGCTTCACCGGAGCGCCGGCCTCGGGGGACTGGTATGTCGCGACTCTCTCGCTGTTCCCTCTCGCGACCATAGCGGCGCGCCTGGGGATTGGCAGTGACTCCACCGTCCTGACCATCGACCCCTCGACGCATCTTCCGGCCTGGGATGCCCCGACCACGATGAGCAACCCCATGACGGCTCAGGATGACGTAATCGTGGGGGGCTCAGTGTCGGGAGGCGTGGCGGCTCCGGCACGGCTGGGCAAGGGCTCCGATAGTCAAGTCTTGACCGTAGACCCGACGACGCATCATCTCCTCTGGGCCGCTCCCGCTGGCGGAGCGCCGACCGGTACTGCGGGCGGCGATCTCTCGGGGAGCTATCCCAACCCGTCCGTCGCCAAGATCACCGGCATCGCGATCTCAGGCACCCCCGACGGGACGAAGTACCTCCGCGACGACGGGGCCTGGACCGCGCCACCCTCGGGCTTCGCAGACCCCACCACGACGAAGGGCGACCTGATCGTCCACGGTGCTAGCACCACGCGGATCGGCGTCTCGGGCAACAACGGCTACGTCTTGACCGAGGACTCTACACAGGCAGACGGTATCAAGTGGGCGAGTGCCGCTATCCCTGTTCCCTTCCTCGATCAGACGGCGCTCAACGGCACCTACGGCGACGACTTTGCGGCGGCATCACTCAATGCCCGCTGGACGCGCCGCAACGTCACGAGCGGCGCAGAGACGTACCAGACCGGCGGCGGCTCCTGGCTAACGGTCGCGATACCCCCCACGACCGTGGACCAGCAGTACTGGCAGACGGCACCGGCCGGAGACTTCGAGATCCAGCTCACGATGGCGCTCAACAGCGCCAACACCCACATGTACGGTCTCGGGATCATCAGCACCGCAGGGACCGGGGTCTGCCTGATGCCCTACGACAACTCCCTCTCGATGATCTTCGGCGTGCTCTCGGCCTACACCTACGCCAGCACGCCCGCTAACGATGGCGGCACCGCCATGACCCTGGCCTACCAGCGCGGCGAGCGGCTCTGGCTGGCGATCAAGAAGGTCGGCACCGCCTACACCTTTCCGCTGGTCACGGAACGGCTTGCTCTGGACGCCGTATGTCACGGGGACGACCAATGCCTTCACTGTCGATCGGATCGGCTTCGGGCGCTTCTACGGAGCCGCCTCGGGGCACATCATGAACGTGGATCGTTTCAACGTGGTGTGAGCGTCCTGCCCACGCCACGAGCGGCACGGCGAGCAGCGGTAGATCCTGGTAGGAATAGGTCAGCCCGTCGCGGACCGCCGACCGCCCGGCGAGACGACCCCGAATGCCCTCCATTCTCCCCACCTCTTTCCGCGCGGAAGGCCCGCGCATCAGTCTAGGCTCGCCGCTGCCGTGACGGCGCAGCTACGTCTAGACCACCCGTTCGCTTCTCCGCCTCGCTGTGACGGCCCAGGACGGGCGATCGCCGATCGAGTGGCGCGCTTGTCCACCACCGAACGCCGCATTGACAGGAAGCTGCCCGTAGCTACCATGTGACGAGCCGGGAGGGACCGGCGGCCGGTGCTAGACGGCCGAACCGAATAGACTTCCTACCGCCTCGCCGCTGGTGCTAGCACACCTCCGGCGGGGCGTTCTGATTCGGAGGCTCGAATGAGCGCAGAGATCATCACTAGGCCGCCGGTACTCACAGCGGACGCCGTCCGCGCGACGTTGTACGCCGATTACGCGGAACTCGAATCGGACCCCGAGGTCTTGGACGATGGCCCAGACGAGTTGACGAAGGCCATGGGTTACGAGGCCAACTTCATCGTCGATCGCTACGCCCGCAGTGAGGGCTGGGACACGACCGCCGGGGAGATCCGCAGAATCCACGACGAACTCGTGGCCATCGGCATCGCCGCTGCCCGTAGCGCCATGGTCGAACTGGCAGCCCGCCGGCTCGCCGGCACGCGGAGGGTGGCGCCGTGAGCGACTTCGAACCGATCTACGTCACCATTCATGTCGTGCGGCGCAGCGTGACCCTGGAAGCCGCTCAGCCATGAGCGGGGGTGCTTTGATCCCGCTGCAGGAGACTGCCGTCCGGGACGCCGTGATCGCGGCCCTCTACGGCCGGTCGGAACCTAAACCCCGACCCTACAGCGATGACCTTGTGGACTGCCTCTACGACGAGGCAGTCATCGCCGTAGATCTCTTCTCGCCCGAACTCGGGTATCTCACGAGCGGGCCCGAGCTCGAGCGGGCCGCCGAGGAAGCAGTCGCGGCTGTGTTGCTCGATATACGGCTCACGCTCGCGCGGCGGTTTGCGCACGAGCTCGTGACTGTCAGACCGCCTGAGTTCGTGCCTCCGCAGCGGGGTGACTGGATCGCTCAAAAGGACAGCAGAGGCCAAGTCTCGACCTGGCACCGAGCCTCCGGGAACCTGCAATCAGCTCGTGCCCCCGGTATGTGGCCGGGCATCAGTAGTCTCTGCGGACACCGGCTGCAGGCCATGTGGCGCGACGACGGAAGCCCGATCTTCTCGATCCTCAGAGCTGGCGTCGAGCCACGCGAGAGAGCTTGCCGCAAGTGCGCCTCGCGCCCATGACGGACGCCCGGCCGCCAGGCGAGGTAGCAGATCTAGGTAGCATACGCGCCGGAATCTGACTCGCTCGGCCCCTCGCCGTTCCCCCGGCCCTAGTGTCAAAGTGGACGGAACGGACGGTATCGGACGCCCACGATGGGACTTAAACTCCGCGGCCCGCGAGGGCGTCAGGGTTCGAACCCCTGCTCCGGCACCAGTCGCGTGTCTGGCACCGCGCCCTCATCGAGCGGTGGTCCCCGACCAAAAAGAAAGACGGGCCGCCTGAGCGGTCCGTCTTTCGATTCGCCGGATGCTTCAGAGTCCTGCGCCGATGCCGCTCAGGAGCGTTTGAAGGTTTCCGCTGATGAAGATCAGCGCGGAAACGGCGACGACTGCTATGAGAGAGAGGATGAGTGCGTATTCCGCGAGACCCTGTCCTTCCTCGCGGTGAAGGACCAAGAGCACGATGCCTCCTTCCGCAAAACGACGGGTGGCGTTCGTCGCGACGTCGGGTTGGCCTTGTGCCGTTCGGCCACCAAGTTCTGATGACCCGAGCGTCGCCTCAGGATATGCCCGCCGCTGGTCCGCGCGGAGAGAACTTTGGTACCGGCGAGCGCTGCCCTTAATGGACGCCCTCGGAGAAAGATCTTCGGCTGGAGCGCGGGAATCGCGGGTACTGTTAGAATGCCCCGGTCCTTTCGGCTCCGACCGACCGGCGTTGCCGCTCGCGCATCGGGGCATTCCCATGGGAAGGAGTCGCTGGCGCATGCGCCGATACGAACTCATGCTCGTCTTGCGTCCCGATCTGGCGGACGACAAGGTCCAGGCTTCGCTCGAGCGAACCGCCCGAGCCATCGCGGCCGGGGGCGGCCAGATCGTCAAGCAGGCCCCGTGGGGCCGGCGCCGACTGGCGTACCCGATCGACCACCATCGCGAAGGCTCGTACTACGTCATCCTGTTCGAGGCCCCGGCGACGGCTATCGCCGAGCTCGAGCGAGGGCTGCTCATCAACGAGGAAGTGCTCCGCCACCTCGTCACTCGCGTGGAACGGCCTGTTCGGGCTGCACGCGGCCGCGACGCTGACGCCGATGTCGAGGTGAGCCCGCCGGCCGACGAGGAAGAGCTCGAGGATGAAGTCGGGTTGATCGACGAATCCGAGAGCGAAGCTGCGCCGGCTGCCATCGACTAAGGACCCGCGCCAAGCGGAGTTGGAGGCACTCTCCATGTCGCTGAACAAGGCGATGATCATCGGCAATCTCGGCCGCGATCCGGAGATGCGGTATACGCCAAACGGCCAGGCGGTGACCCAGTTCACGGTCGCCGTCAACCGCAACTACAAGGACTCCAACGGCGAATGGAAGGAAGAGACCGAATGGTTCCGGGTCGTGGCCTGGGGGCCACTCGCCGAGAGAACCGCGGAGTACCTTCGCAAGGGCCGCAAGGTCTACGTCGAAGGTCGGCTCCAGACCCGGAACTGGGAGGGCCAGGACGGCCAGAAGCACTACACCACGGAGCTGATCGCTAACACCGTGACCCAGCTGGATCCGCGACCTCGTGAAGAGGGCGCGGCCGAGCCGGCCGGCGCCAGATCCGCCAGAGGCGGAGCGCCGAGCGGCCCCGGGGGCGGAGACGATCTCGGCTCGAGCGACCTGGACGAACTGCCCTTCTAGGATGGACCGTTCCGAAACCTGACGATCCCAACCGCCGCGTTTCGCATGCGGCTCGAATGACCTGAGGACTGACGACAAGATGCCTACGAACCCACGAGAGAAGACCCGGGGCGGCAAGCGCGACGACTACTACCGCGATCGCCGCCGGCGCAAGGTCTGCACGTTCTGCGCGGACAAGACCGTGATGATCGACTACAAGGAAGTCAACCGGCTCCGCCGCTACCTCTCCGAACGCGCCAAGATCGAGCCGCGCCGCAAGACCGGTACCTGCGCCAACCACCAGCGACAGCTCGCTGTAGCTCTCAAGCGCGCGCGGATCGTCGCCCTGCTCCCATACGCCCCACAGCACGTCCGACCGTAACCCATAGCCGAGAAACCCGCGCACCTGGACGTGCGCGGGGCGAGCCCGCCGTGTGCGCCCCACCGGCGTCGGAGGCTGAGTGGACATTCTGCTTCTGGTGGTCTCGTTCGCGGTGATCCTGGCCGGCTCGGAGCTGTTCACCAACGGCATCGAGTGGTTCGGACACAAGCTGGAGCTTGGCGAAGGCGCCATCGGCTCGGTGCTCGCGGCAGTCGGGACGGCTCTGCCGGAGACGATGATCCCGCTCATAGCCATCGTCTTCGGAGGTGGCGTGGCTGCCAGCGAGATCGGGGTCGGTGCGATCCTCGGCGCCCCGTTCATGCTGGCGACGCTGGCCATGTTCGTGACCGGCAGCGCCGTGTGGCTGATGCGACGGCGCCGGGTCAACGGCACGATGCTCGCCGTCGATACGGGCGTGCTCGGCCACGACATGTCGTACTTCGCGGTGGCGTACGCGATCGCGATAGGCGCGGCCTTCCTGCCCGTCGGCCTGGAGTGGCCGCGCCGGCTCGTCGCCGTCGTCCTGCTCTGCATCTACGGCTACTACGTCCTGGGCCATCTGCGCGCCGAAGCCGCGGCACACGAGGGTCTCGAGCCGCTCCGGTTCCACAAGCTCGATCGACGTGCCCCGCAACACCCGGAGCCGCCCCGGCTGTTCATCGTCTCGGTGCAGGTGGCGGTCGCCCTGGCCTGCATCATCGGGGGCGCGTGGGGCTTCGTGCACGCCGTGGAGGACATATCGTCGTCGTTTGGCCTCAACGGCACGCTCCTGGCCCTCGTGATTGCCCCAATCGCCACGGAGCTTCCCGAGAAGCTCAACAGCGTCCTGTGGGTCCGGCGCGGCAAGGACACGCTGGCGATGGGCAACATCACCGGGGCGATGGTCTTCCAGAGCGCGATCCCGACGTCTGTCGCGCTGGTATTCGCGCCTGCCCTCTGGACGGTCGTCGGCACAGGCGTCGCCTTCGCGTCGGCTGCCATCACCTTCGGCTCGGCGGCTGCCGTGATCGTGCCGATGGTCGTCCGCAGGCGGCTTGGGGCCAAGGCGCTCCTCGTCGGCGGAGTGTTCTACCTCGCCTACCTGATCGTGGTCGTCGTCAATCTGGTGGGGCGGGGCTGAGGGTCTCCCGGTCCCACCGGGCTCGGGGCCGTGGCCGACGGCTATACTTGGCGTTCGCCGGGTCAGAGCCGGCGACCAGCACCAGGAGCGTCGATAGATGGTCACCGAGCACGCAACGGCCCCTGCCGCAAGCGCGGCGTCGAAGCCCGACCAGAACAGCCTCGTCTGCTACTTCCAGGGTGGCTACGCAGCGCTCGGCGACGCGCGTGTCCCGATCATGACCCACGCGTTCCTGTACGGCACGGCCGTGTTCGAGGGGATCCGGGCGTATTGGAACCCCGACGAGAAGCAGCTGTACGCGCTCCGTGTCAAAGAGCACATCGTCCGCCTGCGCAACTCGAGCAAGATCATGCTCATGTCGGAGCTGCCCTCGGTGCAGGAGTTCACCGACATCGTCGTGCAGGTCCTGCGGCGCAACAACTTCAAGGAAGACGCCTACTGCCGTCCGTCGGTCTACAAGAACACCGAAGCGATCGGCGTCAGACTGCACGGTCTGACCCATGACTTCTACGTTCTGGCGATCCCGATGGGCGACTACATCGATACGGAGAAGGGGATCGCCACAGGCACGGTCTCATGGAGGCGCACCAGCGACGTCTCCATCCCGTCCCGTAGCAAGATCACCGGCAGCTACGTCAACCCCGCCTTCTCGAAGTCGGAGGCGATGCTCAACGGCTTCGACGAGGCGATCGTGCTGACCGCCGATGGGCACGTCGCGGAGGGATCTGCGGAGAACCTGTTCATGATCCGCGACGGCGTTCTCATCACTCCGTCCGTCAGCGAGGACATCCTCGAGGGGATCACCCGAGCCGGCATCATCGAGATCGCGGCATACCTCGGGCTCCCTGTCCGGGAGCGCCAGATCGACCGCAGCGAGCTATACATCGCCGACGAGGTCTTCCTGTGCGGCACGGGCGCGCAGGTCTCGCCGGTGGCGTCTGTCGACCACCGGCCCGTCGGGGACGGACGCGTGGGTCCCATCTCTCGCCAGATCAGCAAGACGTATTTCGACGCGGTGCGGGGTCGCCTCCCGGCTTTCCGGCATTGGGTGATTCCTGTCTACACGGGTGAGTGAGGCGACCCCGCGAGATTCCTCCGCCCTCCGGCCGGTCGAGGCCGTTCAACCAGCCCAAAGGGTAAAGCGCAGGCTCTCGCACCGGGTTCTCGAGACCATCCCGGGCATCGTCACGTGGATGCTGATCCTGTCGATGATCCCGCTCGCCATCCGCTGGCCGGCAGTGCTCGGCATCCTGGTGTTGTGCTTCGACTTCTACTGGATGTACCGGGCGATGGTCCTGTCGGTCAGCGTGGCGATCTCATTTCGCCGGCTGCGCCGGGTGGTCGAAGTCGACTGGCGCCAGCGCGCATTCTCGCTTTCCGACCCCCAGAAGCGGTTCGAAGAGCTCATGGCGATCATCGAGCAGGTGCGCACCCGGACGGATGAGCTGGCGGCAGCAGGCAACGCGCTTGCCGCGCACGGTGGGCGGCGCGAGTTGAAGCGGCTGCTGCGCGAGCAGCGCAGCCTCGAGCGGCTGATCAACCTGGGTGAGCCGATGCCGGATCCACGCGATCTCTGGCACGTGGCGCTCGTGCCAACCTATACGGAGCCCTACGAGAAGCTGTACGAGACTGTCAAGGCCCTGGCCGACTCGGACTACCCGCGAGACCGGCGGATGGTCGCAATCATCACCCGCGAGACGGACCTGCAGGGTCGCGAGAACGTGACCAGGCTGCGCGAGACCTTCGGCCCGCAATTCAAGCACTTCTTCCATATTCTCGATCCGCTCGAGCCGGGGGTGGTCGTCGGAAAGTCGAGCGCGATGGCCTACGGCGGGCGGTGGCTTTATCGCGAGCTGACGGAGCGCGGGTTCGACCCCAAGCACGTGATCGTCACCGACCTTGATTCGGACTATCGCGTCCACAAGCAGTACTTCGGCTACCTGACCTACAAGTTCGTGACCGACCGCGACCGCTACAGGCGGCTCTACCAGCCCGTTCCGATGTTCCACAACAACCTCTGGCAGTGCCCTCTCCCGGTGAGACTGGTGGCGGTCAGCTCGACCCACATCCAGATGTGGCGGCACCTCACCCCCGAGCGGCTGGTCAGTTTCAGCTCCTACGCGGTCTCGCTCCAGACCGTCCACGACGTCGACTACTGGGCCACCGACGCGATCCCCGAAGACAGCCGTTTCTACTGGAAGAGCTTCTTCCGCTACAGCGGCCAGTTCCGGGCGGAGCCGCTGTTCATCCCCGTCTTCGGTGACGCGGTCCGGGCGCGGTCGTATCCGCGCAGCCTGATGCAGCAGTACACGCAGATCCGGCGTTGGGCTTGGGGCGTGACGGACATCCCGTTCTTCATCGACAACGCGCTGGACCACAACGAGATCCCACTACGGGAGCGGATAGCGCGGCTGATAGATCTGTGGTTCGACCACATCAACTGGGCCGTGGCGCCGTTCTACCTAGTCCTGGGGGCCTCGCTGCCGCTCGCCCTGAACCAGACGTTCGCGGTAACGATCTTCGGCCAGCAGCTGCCGGTCTATGCGGGCTGGCTCCTGACCGGCGCACTGGCGTCGCTGATAGTCCTCGTGTTCATCGAGAACCAGCTGGCGCCGCCGAAGCCTCCGGAGTGGGGGATCAGGATGAAGGTCGTGTCCTGGCTGCAGTGGTTCTGCCTGCCGGTGGTCGGCTTCTTCTTCACGAACCTGCCCGCTCTCGATGCGCAGACGCGCCTTCTGACGGGTCGCTACCTGGAATACCGCGTCACCGAGAAGGCTTAGCCTTCGACGAGGTTCAGAGCCGGGGGTGCCGGCTTACGCCCCGAGGCGCCGTAGATCGGCGACGAAGCCACCGCGGTAGCGTAATGCGGACGGGACTTGCCGCCGGTTCGTTAGGATACCCATGTAACACTCCCTTGCCGTCGCTGGACAGTCCTCGGGAATACCGCGTTCTGGGCGGCCCGGCCGGGGAGTCGAATGCGCCACCGCCCTACGAGCCCGAGGACGATGTTCCGACCAGTCAGCTCCAAGCCCGATCTCGTTGGCCAGGAGCACGAGATCCTGACCCTCTGGCGCGACCGCCGGACCTTTGCCCGGCTGCGCGCCCAGAACGCCGGCAAGGAACGCTGGAGCTTTCTCGACGGGCCGATCACCGCGAACAACCCGATGGGCGTCCACCACGCCTGGGGCCGCGCCTACAAGGACCTGTTCCAGCGCTTCTGGGCAATGCACGGCCGCGACCAGCGCTACCAGAACGGATTCGACTGCCAGGGGCTGTGGGTAGAGGTCAACGTCGAACGCGACCTGGGCTTCACCAACAAGCGCGACATCGAGGACTACGGCATCGCCGAGTTCGTTAGCCTGTGCAAGCAGCGGGTGCTCACATATGCGGCCCGGCAGACCGAGCAGTCGATCCGGCTCGGCATGTGGATGGACTGGAACGACCCGGTCGAGCTGCGGCGGTTGCGCGACCTGCTCGCCGAGAATCCCAGCCAGTCGGTGACGACACCGGGAGCCGACGGAACGCCGGTGACCGACTCGGCCGAGCAGATCGTCGGGCGACTCGGGATGCCCGAGCTCGGGGGCAGCTACTTCACCTTCAGCAACGAGAACAACTACCTCATCTGGTCCTTCCTGGCCGAGTGTCATCGCCGCGGCTGGTTGTACAAGGGGCACGACTCGATGCCCTGGTGCGCCCGCTGTGGAACGGGCATCAGCCAGCACGAGATGACCGAGGGCTACGCCGATCGCGAGGATCCGGGCCTGACCGTCAAGTTCCCGCTGCTCGACCGTCCCGGCGAGGCGCTCCTGGTATGGACGACCACGCCCTGGACGCTGACCTCGAACGTGGCTGCGGCCGTCGGCGAGAATCTGCGCTACATCAAGGTCAAGCAGGGCGACGAGATCTTCTGGCTCGGCCGCGGCACGGCGAAGAGCGCGCTGGCAGGGCCGTTCCAGGTCCTCGAGGAAAAGCCGGGCAGCGAGCTCGAGGGCTGGCGCTACTCCGGCCCGCTCGACGAGCTGCCGGCGGTGCAGGCGGCCTTCGCCGCGGGCGGACCCGATGGGACGCCGTACGAGCACCGCGTCGTGCTGTGGGACGAGGTCGGCGAGGAAGAGGGAACCGGCATCGTCCACGTCGCTCCTGGCTGCGGGGCCGAGGACTTCGCGCTCGGCAAGAAGCTGGGCCTGCCGATGATCGCCCCGCTCGACGAGAACGGGATCGTCCTGCCGGGCTTCGGTCCCTACTCGGGACGCGACGTGCGCGACATAGCCGAGCCGATCGTGGAGACGCTCAGGCACCACCACCGCTTCTACCGGCTCGAGACCATCACTCACCGCTACCCGCATTGCTGGCGGTGCGGCACGCCGCTCGTCTTCCGTCTGGTCGACGAGTGGTACGTGAGCATGGGGCCGGTCTTCGACGCTCCCCGCGAGGAGCTGACCCGCGAGCAGGTGGACGCCAGCCTGCGCTACCAGATCATGGAAGTCATCGAAGGCATCCGCTGGATCCCCGGATTTGGCTACGAACGGGAGCTCGACTGGCTCCTGAACATGCACGACTGGATGATCAGCAAGAAGCGCTACTGGGGTCTGGCGCTGCCGATCTACGACTGCGAGGGGTGCGGCGGCGTCACCGTCATCGGCAGCCGCGAGGAGCTGGCCGAGAGCGCCGTCGAGGGCTGGGACCAGTTCGAGGGCCACACCCCGCACCGTCCATACGTGGACGCGGTCAAGGTGCGATGCAGCGGTTGCGGAGCGCCGGTTGCCCGGATCACCGACGTCGGCAATCCGTGGCTCGACGCGGGCATCGTGCCGTTCTCGACGGTGCACTATCGCAGCGACCCGGGCTACTGGCAGCAATGGTTCCCGGCCGACTTCGTGACCGAGAGCTTCCCGGGTCAGTTCCGCAACTGGTTCTACTCGCTGCTGGCGATGAGCACGGTGCTGCGCCGCGAGGCGCCGTTCAAGACACTGTTTGGGTACGCCCTGGTCTTTGGCGAGGACGGTCGCCAGATGCACAAGAGCTGGGGCAACGCCATCGAGTTCGACGAGGCCGCCGAGCGGATGGGCGTCGACGTCATGCGCTGGATGTTCGCCAACGCCCGCCCGGAGGACAACATCAACTTCGGCTGGCATGCGGCGGACGAGGCCCGGCGGCGGCTGCTGGTCCTATGGAACGTGTACTCGTTCTTCGTCACCTACGCCCGACTGGCGGGCTGGGAGCCCAGGCAAGGTATCCGCGCGGCCATGGCCGCGGACGGATCATGGCCGGCTCTTGATCGATGGATCCTGGCCCGCGCCGCCCGGCTGGCAAACGCGGTCGAGGTCGACCTCAAGGACTACGACGCACTTTCCGCGGCTCGGGCGATTGACACCTTCGTCGAAGAGCTCTCCACCTGGTACCTGCGGCGTTCGCGCGATCGGATGCGGCCCTCCGCCGAGCCGGCCGACCGGAATCAGGCCTTCGCCACGCTCCACGCCGCTCTCGTGGCGCTGGCTCGGGTCGTCGCTCCAATCCTGCCGTTTCTCTCCGAGTCGATGTATCAGAACCTCATCGGGACGGTCGAGCCGAATCTGCCCGACAGCGTTCACCTGACGAGCTGGCCGACGGAGGAGCTCAAGGACCTGAACGACCGCGGTCTACAAGCATCGATGACGGCCATGATGCGGGCGGTCGACCTTGCGCGAACGCTGCGCTCCCAGAGCGGATTGAAGGTTCGACAGCCGCTGGCTCGGATGTGGCTCGCCCTTCCGGGCTCCGACCAGCTCGTCGAACGCGATGCGCTGCTTGATCTGGTCCGTGACGAGGTCAACGTCAAGTCGATCGAGCTGATCGGCGACGAGTCGGAGCTGGTCGACAGGCGCGTCAAGCCGCTCCTCCCGAAGATCGGAAAGAAGCTCGGGGCGGCGATCCCCGCCGTGATGGCCGCGGCCCGCGAGGGCAAGTTCGAGATTCTGCCCGACGGCTCGGTCCAACTGGGTGGCGTGACGCTGGCCCCGGAAGAGGTCGAGATCCAGGCCACCCCGCGTCCCGGCACGGCCGTGGCCCACGACGAAGGGCTCGTAGTCGTCATCGACACGGAGCTGACGCCCGAACTCCGCGCGGAGGGCGACGCCAGAGAACTACAGCGCGCCGTCCAGGATGCCCGTAAGGAAGCCGGCGTCGAGCTGGACGACGAGGTGGCGGTGCTCCTCGAGGCTTCTGCGGCCGTCGAGCGGACGCTGGAGCCCTACCGCGCCTCGGTCGAAGCCGAGACTCGCAGCAAGATACGGTTCGGACCCTTGCCGGCCATCTCGGCCGCGCTAGCGATAGAACTCGACTCAGGACCGATACGTGTCGGCTTGATCCCGAAAGCCGTCGGCCCTTAGGCTTATCCACACACCACGGAGGCTCGTCACTGGACCCTAGCGAAACGCACCCAACGGACCCTTCCGGCCGCCCTGCCGGTCCAGATGCTCCAGCGGGGCGGCGGCCCGCAGCCTTGATCGGCTTTGCTCTGCTCGCCTTCACGATCGCAGCCAGCGATCAGCTGCTCAAGAGCTGGGTCATCGCCAGCTTCAAGGAGAACACGCCGTCGCCGGTGATCGGCGACTGGTTCCGCATCGACTTCATCCACAACGCCGGTGGTCTCTTCGGCCTGTTCCAGGGATCGGCGCTCCTTTTCGCCCTAGTCACCCTTGGCGTAGTGGCTGTCCTGGTAGCTCTCGAGGTCGGGTCGGGCTGGCGAAGCTGGCTCTTGACCATAACCCTCGGACTCTTGCTGGGTGGCGCGATCGGTAATTTCATCGACCGAATCAGGTTCGGCTATGTGGTTGACTTCGCCGACATCGGCATCGGGGCGTGGCGCTTCTACATCTTCAACATCGCCGATTCGGCCGTGAGCGTCGCGATCCTGCTGATGCTCGCGCTCTGGTTCCTGACGCCGCACCTCGGGGGTCAAGCCCACTCCGATCACGACGGCGGGGGCGACACCGGCGGCGACGCCGTCGCCTTGAAGGGCCGGTAGGCGGATGCGGCGGCTGACCTTCACCGTGCGAGAGACCGCCGATGGTCGAGTCGATCGCTTCGTCGCCGATGTGTCCGGGTTGTCGCGAAGCTACGTCCAGAAACTAATCACCGAGGGCCACGTGACCGTTGGCGGGATGCCGATCAAGGCCAACGAGCCGGTCGTGCGCGGCGAGATCCTGGAGCTCGAGATCCCCGACCCACGACCGCTGGATCTGACCCCGGAGGCAATCCCTCTCTCGGTGGTCTACGAGGACGCGGACCTGCTCATCATCGACAAGCCGGCCGGGCTGGTCGTCCACCCCGCGCTCGGCCATCCGGGCGGCACACTGGTAAACGCCCTCCTCGCCCGAGACACCGAGTACGGCGGCATCGCCGGGGTCCAGAGGCCCGGCATCGTCCATCGCCTCGACCGGGACACGAGCGGGCTGCTCATGGTCGCCAAGGACGATCGAGCCCAGGCGAGCCTGATGGCCCAGCTCAAGGCCCGCGGCGTGAAGAAGACGTATTTGGGCCTGGCCATGGGCGCGGTTACCGCCACATCCGGTCGCGTCGAGGCACCGATCGGACGCGACCCGCACCATCGCACCAGGATGGCAGTCGTACCGGGGGGCCGCGAGGCTGCGACCGGGTACCGCGTCCGCGAGCGGCTGCCGGGCTGGACCCTCCTGGAGCTCGACCTGATCACCGGCCGGACGCACCAGATCAGGGTCCACCTCTCGGCGATCGACCATCCGCTGGCGGGCGACCCGCTGTACGGCACGGGAACCTCCAGGCGTGGTCCGGCTGGGCTCGAGCGGCTCTTCCTCCACAGCTGGCGGATCGAGCTGCAGTCACCGAGCGACGGCCATCTCATCAGGGCCACGGCGCCATTGCCGCCGGAGCTCGAGTCAGTGTTGGAACGATTGCGGCAGGAGGCCGCCGGCGGTCTCGGGGTGAGCGGCGGTCCCGGCGGGTCGGACGACTCGACAGAGTCAGTTCCCCCGGTTCAGAAGAGACCGGCATGAGTCCGAACCTACGCCCCGGAGCTTGGGTGCCATCGTCGGCCGATGCGGCGGCGGTAGGTGTTGCGGCGGCCGATCCCGTGTCCGATCCGGCGAATCCGATGCTGGTCATCATCTCGGGGCCGTCGGGCGTGGGCAAGGACACCATCATCGAGGCGCTGCAGAAGCGCGGCCATCGGCCGGACTATCACTATGTGGTGACGTGCACGACGCGGGGCCGCCGACCGGGCGAGGTTGACGGAGTCAGCTACAACTTCGTCTCCGCCGAGGAGTTCGCCGCGCTGCGCAAAGCCGGTGAGCTGCTCGAGGCCAACCAGGTCCACGGCAATTGGTACGGCACGCCACGGGCCGGCGTTCGCCAGGCGCTTGCTGGTGGCCGGCACGCGATCCTCAAGATCGACGTCCAGGGCGCCCGAGTAGTCAAGGGCTGCGTTCCCGAGGCCCTGCTGATATTCGTCGTGCCGCCTTCGCTCGACACGCTGGTGGAGCACCTCAAGGCGAGACGCACCGAGTCGGCCGAGCAGCTCGAGCTCAGACAGCGCAACGCCGCGATCGAGCTGGCGCGCAAGGACGACTACGACTACGTCGTCGTGAACGAAGAGGGTCGGGTGGACCTCACCGCGAAGCGGATCGAGGAGATAATCGAGCAGGAGGAACGACGCGGATCCCGCCGCGCGGTGACCGTCTGAGGAGAGCCATGTCGGGTCGCCGGCTCGTGGTTTCGTTGGGGGAGCCCTGATGGCAGATAGCATCGAGTCGGTGCTCGAGCTGGGATTGCTCGGTGGGGCGGACCCGGAGAGTCGAGTTGGCGGGGCTGCGGCCGTCGAGGTGGCGGTCGACGCCCCGGGCGCGTCTCGAACCTACGACTACTCGGTCCCGGACAGGTTGGCTCCCGTCCAGCCGGGCGAGGCGGTGCTGGTCGAATTCGGGCGGAGCCGGCAGGCGCTGGGCGTCGTCCTCGGGCCCTCGGTCGATGTCACGGGGATGACCCTCAAGCCGATCCTGGCCCGGGTCAACGCCGATGGCCCGCTCGTGCCACCGCTGACGCTGGACTTCGCGCGCTGGATCTCTAGTGAGTACCTTGCCCCGCCGGCGACAACGCTGCGCTCGATGCTTCCTCCGGCCATGCTCGAACGGCTCGAGTTGGTGGCCGAATGGCTGCCGACAGGCTGGGGTGAGGGGTCCGCCGTCGCGAGTGACGGGGGGAGTGACGGGGGGAGTGGCGTCGCGACTGGCATCGCGACTGGCGTCGCGACTGGCACACACCCAGCCGAGTGGCACGACCACGGCGAGACCCGAGTGCTCGACGCGTTCGAGGCGGGCATCCGCGACAGGCTGGCCGGCGGCCCGCGCTCCGTTCGCGACCTCGGAGGGGGGGAGGGACGGGCCGCCACGCTGCGGCAGCTGCGGGCGATGGCAGGGCGAGGGCTCATCAAGCTGGAATGGACTCTGACGGCCGCGTCCGCAGGCCCCAGGTTCGAGCGATGGCTGATGCTCAGCCAGGAGGGGCGTCGCGTGGCCGCCTTGCTGTCCGGGGCTGCGCCGCGCCCGAGCCCCCGTGGCCACCCTGCGCCCGGCGTCGAGGTACGGCCGAGCGGCGGCCTAGCGACGGGCGGCGACGTAGCGCCGGGCGGCTCGGCGACCCCCGCCGGAGCGGCCCGACTCGGACCACGCCAGCGTGCCCTGCTTGCCGATCTGGCGGCGTGCGAAGCCGCCGGCGAAGCCGGGCTGGCGGGTGCCGACGCCGCCAACCGTCACGGCTCAGGGACCGCCACCGGTCTCGTTCGGCGCGGCCTGGTAGTGGCCGAGGTGAGAGAACGGCCGCGCCGCCCGCTGGCGCGGCGGCGGGCCGGCCGGCGCGGCACCCGCCCCGAGGGGTCGGAGCTGACGGCGCCGCAGACCGAGGCCCTCGCCGTGATCCTGGCTGCGCTCAAAGCTCGTGACCCAAAGCCGCTCCTGATCGAGGGCGTCACCGGATCGGGCAAGACCGCCGTGTATGCCGAGGCGATCGCGGAGACGATTGCGGCCGGCCGGACCGCGCTCGTGCTGGTGCCGGAGATCGCCCTGGCAATGCCGCTGGTCGATCGGCTGCGAGCGGAGCTCGAGGCGGAGATCGCGATACTCCACTCGGGGATCGGCGAGGGCGAGCGGGCCGACGAATGGCGGCGGATCAAGGCCGGTGAGGTCGACGTCGTGGTAGGGACGCGTATAGCGCTGACCGCACCGCTCGCGGACGTCGGCTTGATCGTCGTCGACGAAGAGCACGACGCCGCCTACAAGAGCGACCGAACCCCGAGGCTCCAGGCGCGTGACGCCGCGCTGGCCCTTGCCCGCCTCGCAGGTGCGGCGCTCGTCCTCGGGAGCGCGACCCCGTCGGTCGAGAGCGTCGGCCGTGTGCGCCAGGGCCTCTATCGGCACGCCGTCCTGCCCGAAAGGCCGAGCGGCGCCCCGCCTAGAGTCGAGGTCGTGGATCTGCGCGCCGAACTGGCCGCTGGCAACCGCGGGCTGCTTTCACGACCGCTCGCGGCGGCGCTCGAGTCTCTGCCTGAGGGCGAACGAGCGATCCTCGTGATCAACCGCCGCGGCACCGCCTCGGTCGTCGTCTGCCGCGATTGCGGCCACGTGCAGCGTTGTCCAGAGTGCGAGCGGACCCTCGTCTACCACCAGGCAGGTGTCACCCTGCGGTGCCACCACTGCGGCACCGCGTCGCCGCTGGCCTCTCGTTGTCCGGGCTGCAGATCGCCGCGCATCCGTTATCTCGGCGGCGGGACGCAGCGGGTCGAAGAAGAGGTCAAGGCGGCCTTTCCGCATCTTCGAGTCGGCCGCCTGGACCGCGACGTGGCCGAGCACAAGGGAGCCGTGGAACGGGTCCTCGACGCCTTCTCCGAAGGCCGATTGGACGTCCTCGTCGGCACGAGCCTGGTCGCCAAGGGCCTCGACATCCCCGAAGTCACGCTCGTCGGCGTGGTTTCAGCCGACGTCGCGCTCAACCTGCCGGACGAGCGTGCCGCCGAGCGAACGTACCAGCTGCTGACGCAGGCGGTCGGCCGCGCCGGAAGGGGTGGGCTGCCGGGTCTGGCCATCATCCAGACCTACCAGCCCGATCATCCTGCGATCCAGGCCGTGGCCTCAGGCGACCCGGCGGCCTTTTACGACTCCGAGCTGGACGTTCGCCGTCGCTTCGACTCGCCGCCGTTCGGCCGGCTGATCAAGCTGACGGTAGGCCTGCCGGATCATCTCGCCGCCGAGCAGGAGGCTGGCGCGATGGCCGACCGGCTCCGCAGGGAATCTTCGTCCCCGGCAGCCTCGGCCGCCGGGATCAAGGTCGCGGTGCTTGGACCTGCGCCCGCCTATGTCGCCCGTCGCGCAGGACGGTGGCGGTGGAACGTCGTGCTGAGGGGAAATCGTCCCTTGGAGGTCCTCGGCGACCCGCCCGGCGCGCCTTGGTCGATAGACGTCGACCCCGACTCGCTGCTGTGACCCTGGCGCGAGTCAGCGACGACTGAACGGGTCACGGGGCGACCGCGCCACGGGCTCCGTGAGCGTCCGCTGGCCGGTTGCGTCAGGGGCGACTGAACGGGCCACGGGCGACCGCGCCACGAGCTGCGTGCAGCGTCCGCTGGCCGGTTGCGTCAGGGGCGACTGAACGGGTCAACCGCCGACGCAGCAACGCCAGATTGGCCCCGACCACCCGACGCCGATCGGCTGGATGCCGTCGCCCGGCGTCTCGGTATACTCTCGGGCCATGAGCGTCAGACCCATCGTCCTTCTCGGCGACCCCCGGCTTCGGCTGAGGGGCGAGCCCGTCGATAGTTTCGGCAAATACCTGCACGAGCTGCTCGATGACCTGGCGGAGACCATGCGCAAGGCTCCGGGCGTTGGACTGGCCGCGCCGCAGATCGGCGAGGCCGTCCGAGCCTGTACGATCGAAGTAGAGGGTCAGCTGCACGAGCTCGTCAACCCGCGCATCGTCCGCTCCGACGGTGACGATCGCGATCTCGAAGGATGCCTCTCGATCCCGGGCTACGTGGCCTACGTCACGCGGCGCGAGAAGGTCTGGGTCGTCGCTCAGAACCGGCGTGGCCGGAAGATCAAGATCGCCGGTTCCGGCACCCTCGGCCGGGCGCTGCAGCACGAGCTCGACCACCTCGACGGCAAGCTTTACATCGACTATCTCGAATCGATGGACGAGCTGATCCCCACCGCCCAGGAAGAGGAAGGGCGACCGGCGACGGCGCGCACTCCGGTCGGGTGAGCGACGCGGCGGCCGAAGGCTCTTCTTCGGGCCCCACGTCCCCCGAGTCCGTCGCCCGAGTCATCTTCTTCGGCAGCGGCCGGTTCGCCGTCCCCATCCTCGATGCGCTCACGACCATCCCGGGCGTTCGCATCGACGCCGTAGTCTCTGCGCCCGATCGACCCGTCGGCCGGAAGGCGCTCCTGACGGCAACACCGGTGACGGCCCGCGCACGGGAGCTCGACCTGCCCGTTCTCCAGCCGGTTCGCGTGCGAAGTCAGGAGGCGATCGATGAGCTCCGCACCCTCGCGCCCGATCTGGTCGTGCTCGCCGACTACGGCCAACTGATCCCACGCGTCCTGCTCGACCTGCCGCCGCGCGGGTTCCTGAACCTCCATCCGTCCGCGCTGCCGCGTCATCGGGGAGCGGCGCCGATCGCGGCGACTATCCTCGCTGGCGACACCGAGTCGGCGGTCACACTCATGGTCCTGACCGAGGAGATGGACGCGGGTCCGATCGTGGCGAGCGAGCCGCTCGCGGTTCTGCCCGACGACACGGCGGTCACGCTCGAGGAGCGTGCGGCGCAGGTCGCGGCCCACTTGCTGCGCCGCGCGTTACCGGCGTGGCTGGCCGGATGTCTCGCGGCCCAGCCACAGGCGCACACGGGCGTGACGGTCACCCGGCCGCTCCGGCGAGAGGACGGGCGTCTCGACCCGGGCCGGTTCGCGATCGAGCTGGAGCGGCAGGTTCGGGCATACCAGCCGTGGCCGGGGGCGTACGTTCAGAGCGACGCGACCGGGGGCGAGCGGCTCATCGTCTGGAAGGCTCGGGTTGCGGGTTCTGCCCCTCTGGACGAGGCCGGCCGCTTCGTCTCCACCGCGGACGGCGGCGTGGCACTTGCCACACGCGAGGGCCGCCTCGTTCTCGAACTGATGCAACGAGCCGGGGGCCGACCGATGGAGGCCCGAGAGTACCTTCGAGGGCATCCCGATCTGGTTCGGTCGCATCCCGCCCCGCCCGGGGCCGGCATGCGATAATCGCCGCCCTGTGAGCCACACCGACGCGACCGGCGCTCCGCCCCCCGGTCGCAAGACAGTCACGTCCCCATCCAATTCGACAATCGACCGTGCCGCCGACGCTCGTCCCGGGCTGAGCGGCCTGGCCGATGGCGTCCTGGAAGCGTGGCTGGCCGAGCGGGGCGAGCCGCCATATCGGGCGAAGCAGATCCGCGACGGGGTCTGGCGGCACAACGCCGCCAGGGTGGAGGACTTCCGAACGCTGCCGACCGCGATCCGGACACAGCTCGACGCCGCCTTCCGGATCGACACGATTTCCGAGGATGAGGTCAAGGTGGCGGATGGCGGTCTCACCGAGAAGACTCTCCATCTGCTCTCGGACGGCGCCCTCATCGAGTCCGTACTGATGCACTACCCGGCCCGCGGGTTTGCCGGCACCGGCCGGCCGACTCACCGCGAGCGGAACACGCTGTGTATCTCCAGCCAGGCCGGCTGTGCGGTCGGCTGCCCGTTCTGCGCGACCGGAGAGCTCGGCTTTGGGCGAGACCTCCAGACCGCGGAGATCCTCGACCAGGTCCGGCACGCGGCCCGACGCCTCGCGACCGGCGGCCGGCACCTGACGAACATCGTGTTCATGGGGATGGGCGAGCCACTGCTCAATCTAGATCGCGTTCTCGAGGCCGTGGCGATCCTGGCCGATCCCCATCGCTTCGGTCTCGGTGCGCGCCACGTGGTCGTCTCCACGTCCGGAGTGGTCCCGGGGATCCGCCGTCTCACTGCGCTGGGTCCACAGTTCACCCTGGCGGTGAGCCTCCACGCCGCGCGCGACCCGCTGCGCGACGTCCTGGTTCCTCTGAACCGCCGCTGGCCCGTGGCGGAGGTCGTGGCTGCGGCACGGGACCACGCTCGCGTAACTGGCCGGCGCGTCAGCTACGAGTACGTGATGATTTCCGGCGTGAACGACACCGACGTCGACGCCGATGCCCTCGCCACTCTCTTGCGGGGAGACCTCGCCCACGTGAACCTGATCCCGATGAACCCAGTAGCGCACACGCCGTGGCAGGCGAGCTCCCCGGAGCGGGTGGCGGAGTTTGCCGCCCGGGTCCGCCGGCGCGGCGTGGGTGTGACGGTTCGGGCAAACCGCGGCCAGGACGCAGGAGCCGCATGTGGCCAGCTCGCTGCGGACAGGGCAGGGGAGCCGCCGGCTCCGGCCGTGGCACACCGCCGCGAGACCATCGTTCGCCAGAGCGAGGACGCGCTTCGCGGGACGCGCAGTTCGGAGAGCCTGCCGGCCGATCTCGAGGCCGCAGTCTCCGCCGGACGGGCACGTTGATGGCGGCCCATCGGTCGCTGAAACCGGCCGCCTCGGCGACTGCAGCCCATCGGTCGCTGATCAGCGCCAGCATCCTCGACGCAGACCTCGCCGATCTGGAGCGTGAGTGCCGCCGGGCGCTCAAGGCGGGCGCCGATCGGATCCATCTCGACGTGATGGACGGTCATTTCGTCCCGAACATAACCTTTGGTCCGAGCCTCATCAAGCGCCTCCGAAAGGTCGGCAGGCAGCCTTTCGACGCCCATTTGATGATCTCCGAGCCGGGCCGCTACATTGACCAGTTCCTCGACGCCGGTTGCGACACGATCACGTTCCACGTCGAGGTCGAGGAACCGATCGAGCCCACTCTGCTCAAGATCAGGAAAGCCGGCCGCCTTGCCGGCCTGGCGATCAAGCCAGCGACCCCGCTCTCGGCGCTCGACCCATACCGCGATCTCCTCGACATCGTCATGGTCATGACCGTCGAGCCGGGTTTCGGTGGCCAGAAGTTCATGAGGGCCGCCGCCGCCAAGATCGATCCGGCGCACCAGGTCTTCAGGGACCGTCACGGTGAGCCACCGTCGCGGCGCGAAGTGCACGTCGACGGCGGGGTCAACAGCGAGACGGCGGCATATTGCGGCAGCCTCGGCATCGACGTCATGGTGGCCGGCTCCGTTCTGTGGAAGAAGGGTCACGACATCGAGCGGGAGATACGGATCATCAGGACCCTCGCAGACGAGGCCTACCGAAAGCGGCGACCCGCGCCCGCCACGGTCGTGGAGAGCCCGGGAGAGGCTGGGTGAAGGAAGAAGCGGCGCTCGGCGGCGCGGTCGCAGGCGTCGAGGCCCTCGGCATCGAGGGCGGCGGGGTGATCGCCGCCCCGCACAGCCATCTCGGCCGACGCAACGACCGGCTGCTGCTGGCCGCGGTGGCGGGCTACGCCGTCCTCCTTTCGATCCTGATGATCTCCCGAGGGATCTCGGTCACGCCCGACGTGGTCGTGGTGAGCTTCGGGCTGGCCGCGCTCCTGCTCGGCCGCGGCAAGCTCTTCCTCCGCGACTGGATCCCCTTCGTAGCGCTCTTCTTCGCCTACGAGCTGATGCGCGGGTACGCGGACAAGTTCGGCCTGCCGATTCACGTCACGGACATCATCTCGATGGAGCGAATCGTGGGGCTCGGCGGGCTCCCGACGACGTTGCTCCAGAGTCTGCATTCGGGCCCGGCTTCGAATCCGGACGTCCTGGCATCGATCTCGGTCATCTTCTACTTCCTGCATTTCCCGCTGCCGCTCGCAATCGGTTTCTTGCTCTGGATCCACCAGCGCCGGATCTACTACGACTACGTGGCCGCGCTGATCGTGCTCTCGATGGCCGCCTTCGTCACGTTCCTGGTGCTGCCGGTGGCGCCGCCCTGGTGGGCCGCTCAGAACGGGTTCGTGACCGGGGTCCTGCACCTTCGCGACACCGGCTTTGCCGGCCTGTCCCATTTCTTCGGCTTTGGCAACTACTTCTACTCGTACTCGGTCTACAGCATCAGCTCGAACGATGTGGCCGCTTTCCCGTCGCTCCATGCCGCGTACCCGTTCCTGGCGTTCCTCTTCGCGAGGCGAGCCTTCGGCCGAACAGGCTGGCTGATGCTCGCCTATACCGCCTGCGTCTGGTTTGCGATCGTCTACCTCGGCGAGCACTGGGTCGTCGACATAATCGGTGGCGTGGTCTACGCGTTTGCCGCCTACTTCGCGATCACGCGCGGACCGAGCTGGACCCGCCGCTTCATGGAACGGGTCGCGGACGAGGAGATCGAGGCCGGTGTCGAGGCCGAAGACGAAGGCGACGTCGGCGCGCTGCGCCGCCTCGGCCGGCGCGTTCGCTGGGCCCTTGTCGTCCAGGGCGTCGCCGTTGCGTTGCTCGGGGCGGTTCTGGCCTACGGCATGAACAGGCTCGGCTGGGCTGGCGGCACAGGCACTGCCCTGTATCTGGTGCCGTGGCTGGCCATCCTGGGCGGCCTGTGGCGCGGCTCGGCCGGGCTCGTGAGCCGATAGGGGCCAGTCGTGCGAGCTTTGCTCCAGCGGGTCTCGCGCGCCCAGGTTCGGGTCGAAGGGCAACGCATCTCCGGCATCGAACGCGGCTTGCTGATTCTGCTCGGGGTCGCGCCGGGAGACGACGAGTTCGTGGCGGCGGGCATGGCCGCAAAGGTCGCCGGGCTGCGCATCTTTGCCGACAGCGACGGCCTCACGAATCTGTCCATAGGGGACGTCGGTGGGTCCGTTCTCGTCGTAAGCCAGTTCACGCTGTACGCGGACGCGCGGCGTGGCCGGCGGCCGTCGTTCATCGGCGCTGCGGGGCCGATCGTCGGCGAGCGTCTCTACGAGGTCTTCTGTGAGATCCTCGCCTCTACGGGCGTGTCCGTCTCGCAGGGTCGCTTCGGGGCGGAGATGGACGTCGAGCTGGTCAACGAAGGCCCGTTCACGATCTGGCTGGACTCGGTCGAGCTGGGAATCGAGCCGCGACCGACGGCGTAGCCTGGCGGGAATCGAACCCGGCACCGCGACGGATCCGGAACCCACTTCCCGTTGAGTCACCCCTGACTCTCCCGGCCATCGAACGGGGCTCACGACCATCCGAACGAGCCCTCGTTTGCCCGTTCGGTCACCCCTGACTCCGCCGGCCCATCGAGCTCGGCTCACGACCATCCGAACGAGCCCTCGACTGCCCGTTCAGTCACCCCTGACTCAGCCGGCTGGGGAACACAAGGGGGCACCGGCGCCGGCGCGCGCCAAGCCGCCACTACAAACGAAATCGGCGCCGAGCCTGAGCTCGACGCCGAGTGAGTGGACGGCTGACCGGCCCGGCGCCGGCTGCGGCTATCTTTCAGCCCGCGAGAGAGTGCGCATGCAGCGGGTGCAGACGAGCGCCTTGACAGGGGCGCCCTTGACCTGGATGGTGGTCTGTTGCAGGTTCGGCTGGTAGCGGCGATGGGCGCGGACCCGGTTCATTCCGGACGACTGCGGGTTGAAGCCGTCCATGGAGACCTTCCCGCAGACGGCGCAGGAGCGAGCCATGAGGTCCTCTCGAATACGTGCTTCGGAATGCGCGGTCCCGACCGGGACCGAACGGGGCGGTATGATAGCACACCGTTTCCGCCGCTCAGGCTGGAGGTAGTGCAAGCGCATGCCGGAGCGTTCGGTGGCAGGCAAATCCGTCGTCACGCGCCGTGCCATCGTAGACATCGTTCGAACCGCGGTCCAGAGCAGCTATGGGGTCACCGGCTTCAGCGACCCTTCCTTGGGCCGCCGGATGCTGCGCTGGATCGGCCTCGATAGACCAGGAATCCGCCTGACCACCGCCGGCGGCCTCCACCTCGACCTGTACATCACGGTCGCGTTCGGAGTGCCGGTCGCCGAAGTTGCCCGGCAAGTCGATTCGGCGGTGCGCTACTCGCTCCGTCACTACGTCGGCGCGGAGGTCGCGGCGATGACGATCCACGTCGACGGGCTGCGCTACCAGCCTGCCGCGGTCGAGCGCGCGGAAGCGATCGAGCGTACGGAGACCATCGAGCGAGCCGACTCGATTCCAGAACGTCCACAGAGTCGAACGGGGGCCGAGGGGGAGACGGCTTCGAGGAAACGCAAGCCGAGATGATCAATCGAGCTCATCGATGACCCGCCGGATCGGCGACGGTTCCGGACTGCTGGCGGCGTTTGGAGCTGCTGTCGAGAACCTTGCGGCCCACGTCGACGAGGTCAACGCACTGAACGTCTTCCCTGTGCCCGACGGCGACACCGGCAGCAACATGCTGGCCACGGTACGGGCGGCTCTGGCCGAGGCCGAGGCCGTCGCGGACCCGACGGCCGATCGCATCGCTCAGGCGATCAGCTTTGGGGCGCTGATGGGCGCGCGCGGCAATTCAGGCGTCATCGCCTCTCAGATCTTCCGCGGCATGGCCGATGCGCTCGGTGGCAAGCATCGCTTCGATGGCCCTGCGCTGGCCAACGCGCTGACTCAAGGAACGGCCACCGCATACAAGGCCGTGGCCGAACCCGTCGAGGGCACCATCCTGACCGTGGTTCGTGAGTCGTCGGCCGCCGCCCAGGCCGCGGCAGAGAGCGGTGCCGACCTGGAGGTGGTGCTCGAGGCCGCGGTCGAGGGCGCTCGTCTGGCCGTGGCCAAGACTCCGTCGTTGCTGCCGATACTTCACGACGCGGGCGTCGTTGATGCCGGCGGCGAGGGTCTCTACCGGCTCCTGCAGGGCGCGCTGGAATACGTTGACGCCCGCACGCCGGCGAAGGCCTCAGCCAGAGCCAGGGACGCTGTAGGAGTCGCGGCGCACCGACCCGCAGCGGACGAGGGCTTCGGCTACGAGACCATGTTCATTCTCCAGTCGTCCGAAACGCCGATCGACGTGCACGAGCTGCGCTCGGCTCTCGAGACCCTGGGGGAATCGGTCCTTGTGGCCGGGGACGCTCGGGCGGTCAAAGTCCACGTCCACAACGACCGGCCGGACGTCGTCATCGCCCTCGGCCTGTCAATGGGGTCGCTGACACGGATCACCGTCGAGAATCTGGACGCCCAATCGAATGAGGTCCGCGAGAAGAAGGCCGCCGAAACCGTCGGGCTCCCGATCGAGCAGCGTCCGCGCGACAGTCATGGCACGGGCCGCCCGCGCGTCGATCTGGGGACCTACGGAGCCGAGGTCGAGGCCGACCCGGCGGGCGCGGGATCCAACGGATCGTCTGGCCCGAGTGACACGGCCGGAATGCCGGCAGTTGCAGGGACGGTGCCACTGGCCGTGGTGGCCGTGGCGGCCGGCGATGGCCTGGCCCGCATCTTCGACTCGTATGGCGTTGCCGCGATCGTCCGCGGGGGCCAGAGCAACAACCCATCGACAGGCGAGCTGCTGGACGCCGTGGAGAAGATCCGCGCCGAGGAGATACTGCTTCTGCCCAACAATCCGAACGTGGTCCTGGCCGCTCGGCAGGCCAGTGAGCTGACGACGCGGCGCGTCCGCGTCGTTCCGACTCGCAACGCCGCCGAGGGCTTCGCGGCACTGCTGGCGCTAGATCCCGACCGCGACGCCACAGCCAATGCCGAGGTCATGACGCTGGCGGGCCGGGCGGTCCAAACGCTGCAGCTCACGGAGGCGGTCCGCGACGCGACCATCGGCGGTCGCAAAGTGAAGAAGGGCCAGACCATCGTTCTCGACCCGGACGACGGGCTGCTCGCGGTCAGCAATGATCGAATGAAGGCCGTGCTTGCCGCGCTCGAGGCCCTGGAGCCGGGATTCGAGCTGATTACGCTCTACTATGGCGACGGCGCCGATCTGGTCGAGGCGAAGTCTGTTGCCAGTCGGGTAAGGGAGTGGCGCGCCGGTGTCGAGGTGGAGGTGATCCACGGTGGGCAGCCCCATTACCGGTATCTGATTGCGGCAGAGTAGGGACGTGGCCGGGCGGGGAGACCACGCGACCGGTGCGGGTCATGAACCCGTGGCGCGGGGTCGGACGTCGAGCCGCGGGCCCGTTCGCCCGGTCGGGCCGGTTGGCCCAGAGACGCCGATCGGCGCGACCGGGTTCGCGGGCGCTACGGTGCTGCGCCGAGTCGGCCCACGCCTGGGGATCCGCACCGTCCGCGATCTGCTCTTCCACCTGCCGCGTCGCTACGACGATTTCCGCGAGCTGAGCAGTGCCCGAGACCTGGCCTGGATCCCGGACGGGCAACCGGCCAGTGCGCGCCTCCAGGTACGAGCGGTCCGCGCCGAGCAGACCTTCCGGCGGCGCGTCCAGAGGACAACCGCATATCTGAGAGACGAAACCGGCGAGGTCGAGGCGACCTGGTTCGGGCGCCGGTACATCGAAAGGCGCCTGCACGAAGGCCTCTGGATCGTGGTCAGCGGCAAGGTGAAACGGCGAGGCTTCACGACGACCTTCGACAACCCGGAGTTCCAGGTGGACGACGGTTCGGCGTTGTTGCACGCGGGCCGGATCGTGCCGGTGTACCGGCTCACCGCCGGGCTGACGGCAAACACTCTCCGGCGGGCCATCCGCCAGGCCCTGAACGTCGCTGGCCCGACCTACCCCGAGTACCTGCCGCCTGAGGCCTACGAGGCTGATTCGGCGGCGCCAGTCGTGGACACGCCAGGGGCTGTCGGCCCAGCCGTCGCGGATTCGGCGGCAGCCGCCGGCCCGGCCAATGCGGCAGCCGCGGCCGCCGCGGGTCCCGACGAAGTCGCCCGGCCCATGCCCATCGCTGCGGCGCTGGAGAACGCCCACTACCCCGAAACCTTCTCTGCCCGCGACGCCGCGCTGAGCAGGCTCGGCTTCGACGAGCTGCTGGCGCTCCAGGTCGGCATGGTCGCCCGCGACCGGGCCCGGCGGCGCGAGGTGGGCGTGCCGGTCGAGGTGCCGGAGGCGCGCGTCCGCCACGCCGTCGGTGCCGTCGAAGCCGCGCTTACCGAACAGGTGAGTGCCCGAACCGGAACGGTTGAAGCGGCGCGGCTGACCCTCGACCAGGCCGAGGCCGTGGCCGCCATCGCCGCCGACCTGGGCGCGCCGAGACCGATGATGAGGTTGCTGCAGGGCGACGTCGGATCGGGCAAGACCGCCGTTGCCGCCCTTGCGCTTGCCTTCGTAGCCGACGCCGGCAGACAGGGGGCGCTTCTCGCCCCGACGGACCTGCTGGCGCGGCAGCATGCCGTAGCGCTACGCAAGCTGGTCGAGCCGCTTGGCCACGGCGTGACTCTGCTGACGGGGACGCTGCCGGCGCCCGAGCGGCGGGCCGCGTTGGAGCTGCTCGCTGCGCCCGCGGCCGATGGCGGTCTGCTCGGTCTCACCGCCGGACGGATCGTCGTCGGGACTCACGCGCTGGTACAGGAGTCGGTCAGTTTCGCCGATCTCGCCCTTGCCGTCGTCGACGAGCAGCACCGCTTCGGAGTGGCTCAGCGCGAGGCTCTCGGCGCCAAGGGCCGGTCGCCCCACGTGCTGCTCATGACGGCGACACCGATCCCGCGGACGCTCGGCCAGTTCCTGCTGGCCGATCTCGACGTTTCCGACCTACGTTCGCTGCCGGCCGGGCGGATCAGCATCAAGACGGGGATCCGCCGGACCGACGACCTCGCCGGAACCGCCGGCGACCCTGCCCGCGGCGCGTATCCGCTGATCGTTCGCGAGGTACGCGCCGGGCACCGGGCCTTCGTCGTCGTGCCGCTCGTTGAAGAAGACGAGGAGACGGCGGCCCGCTCGGCGGACGAGGTCGCCGCGGCACTGCCTCTCCAACTGGCCGATGCGGCAGCCCGTTTGAGTCTGCCGGTCGAGCCGGCGGCCCACGTGGGCGTCGTCCACGGCCAGATGAAGGCCGCCACCCGCGACGCGACGATGGACCTCTTCCGCCGCGGCGAGTTGGACGTGCTCGTAGGAACGACTGTGCTGGAGGTGGGAGTGGACGTGCCCGAAGCCACGGTCATGCTCATCCTGGACGCCGATCGCTTCGGCCTGGCCCAGCTGCACCAGCTGCGTGGCCGCGTCGGCCGCGGCGAGGCCCAGTCCTACTGCATCCTGGTGTCCGATTCGGCCGATGCCACGGCCAGGGCCAGGCTCGAGGCTCTGGCCACGCACACCGACGGCTTCGAGCTGGCCGAGATGGACCTGGAGCTGCGTCGTGAGGGCGAGCTTCTGGGTCTGCACCAGAGCGGTCTCCCGACGCTGCGGATCGCTTCGCTACGCGACAAGCGCGACCGCGAACGAGCCTATCAAGCCCGCGTCCTGGCCGAGCGACTCGTCGACGACGCGGGTGCCTTGCGGCCGGGCCACGATGCCCTGGCGGCCGAACTGCGGACCGGCTGGCTGGCCCGGGTCGGAGCGGGCGAGGTTCTGGCGGACGTTCCACCGGACGCCGAGGCGGCACCCAGTGACTGACGCCGGCCGCGTCATCGCCGGATCGGCCCGTGGGACGCGGCTCCGAGGCCCGGGCGAGGGGACGAGACCGCTCGCCGACCGCGTCAAGCAGACGCTCTTCGCCATCCTGGAGCCGGATCTGGCGGGAGCTAACGTCCTGGACCTGTTCGCCGGTTCGGGTGCGGGCGGCATCGAGGCCCTGTCGCGCGGTGCGGCGAGCGCCACGTTCGTCGAGCGCGACGCCGACGCGACCAGGGTCATCGCCGAGAACCTCGATCGGGCCCGCCTATCCGAGCGCGGTCACATCGTCGGCGCCGACGTGGCGGCTTACCTCGCCGGCCGGGCGCACTCCGATGGGCCTTTCGACGTTGTTCTGATCGATCCGCCCTATGCCGAGTCGGGGTTGATCGGAGCCACGCTATTGCGTCTCGCCGCCGCCGAGCCGGCTCTGGTTACGCCCGGAGTGTGGATCGTCGCCAAGCATTTCTGGCGAACACCTCCCCCGGCGACCGCCGGGCTGCTAGCATCCGTGAGGAACCGCCGTTTTGGAGAAACCGCCCTGACGTTCTATCGTCGGGTGGACGCAGCGCTCCGGAACGGGGAGTCGGTCGAGGACGTCACTCCGGATCGATCGCCAGCTAGGCCCGAGGAGGCAGCCAGGTGAAGATCGCCGTCTACCCGGGTTCTTTCGACCCGATCACGTACGGCCATCTCGACGTCGTCTCGCGAGCCGCCCAGGTCTTCGATCGTGTCGTTCTCGCGGTGCTGGTCAACCCCCAGAAGACGGCGCCGACCCTCTCCACAGACGCCCGGCTGGCGATTATCCGGGAGGCGGTCGACGAATGCTGTGCTGCCGAACTGAGGGCACGGATCGAGGTGGAATCGTTCGACGGCCTGACGGTCGACTTCTGCCGCCGTCGCAAGGCCACTTTCGTCGTGCGAGGCCTGAGGGCGATCTCCGATTTCGAGTCGGAGCTCCAAATGGCCCACACGAATCGCAAGCTCGCTCCCGAAGTCGACACCGTCTTCTTCATGACCGCGCTCGAGCACAGCTACCTGAGCTCGAGTCTCGTCAAGGAGATAGCCGCCTTCGGCGGCGACGTGACTCAAATGGTGCCGCCGTCTGTCGCCAGACGTCTGGTGACCCCCGGCCGAGGTCTATAATCCGAGCCAACCGGCAGCCCTTGCTACCTGCCCCAGGAGGGCCCGACCGATCGACATCATCGTCCTGATCGAGCGCCTCGAGTCGCTCGTGGCGAACGGCAGGAAGCTCCCGTTCACCAACAGCGTGATCATCGACCAGGCTGATGCCTTGGAGTGGATCGACCAGCTCCGCGTGACGATCCCCGAGGAGATCAAGTCCGCGCGGCGCGTCACGAACGAAGTCGAGCGGCTGCTCGAACAGGCCCGCGAGGAGGCCGAGCAGATTCTCGCCCGAGCCCAGGAACAAGCCACGTACCTCATCGAGGAACGCGAGCTCACGCGCCAGGCCGAGGAACTGAGCCACGAAATCATCCGCCAGGCGCAGGTGGAGGCCGACGAGGTCCGGCGCGGCGCCGACGACTACGCGTCCGAGGTTCTGGTGCGTCTCGAGACCGAGGTGATGCGGACCCTCAAGACCATCAAGGGCGGCCTCGAGCTGCTGGACGATCGGCGCTCGGCTGCGGCAACCGAGGCAGCGGCAGCTTCGGACGAGGCCGTGCGGAACGACGGCGAGGGAGACCTCGACGAATACGACGAATCGGACGCGGGTGAACCGGTCCGCGGCTGACGACCTCATCTTCAACGTTACCGGGCTGCTGGCGGAGCCGGCTGGGTCGGTTCGCGAGATCACTGTGTCGTCACCCCCGCTGGGTCTCGGCCCGGATCTGCACCAGATCCGTGATATCGAAGGCGAGTTGCGGCTGACGCGGACCAACCGCGGTCTGCTGGTGAAGGGCCGTCTGACCACTGCCATCGAGCTGATCTGCAGCCGCTGCCTGCGCGAGATCGAATGGCCGGTGGATATCGAGCTCGAAGAGGAGGCGTTGCCGAGCCTGGACTTCGTCACAGGGCTGCCGGTCGACCCGACCGAGGAGCCGGACGCACTTCGCCTGACGGAGCACCACGAGCTCGACCTCGAGGGCGAGGTCCGCGACTCGATAGCACTCGCGGAGCCGATAGCCCCGGTGTGTCGCGAGGACTGCCCCGGCCTGTGCATCGAATGCGGGCAGGAGCTCGCGAGCGGCCCGCACGACCACTCGGGCGACGAGATCGACCCCCGTCTGGAGGCACTGCGCAGTTTCGTCGAGACTTCGGAGCGCGACTGAGGCCGCCGGATCGGTCGGAAGCCCCCGCAAGGTATCGTGCCGGTTCGCTGTGACAGCGGGCCGCGGAACCGCTAAACTCCCGCCTCGGCCCCATGCGCGGGGTATGCTTTGCCGTACCCCGTCACGGATCGGATCACCGCGCCCCGGCGCCTTCCCGGCCCAGCCATCTGGCCACGCGCCGGAGCGAAAGGAGTAGTCAACTCAATGGGTGTTCCCAAGCGAAGAGTCTCGCACGCCCGACAGGGTGACCGTCGCGCCCACCACGCGATCACGGTCCCGCACCTGGAGCCGTGTCCGCATTGCCACCAGCCCAAGCAGGTCCATCACGCCTGCCCGGTTTGCGGCTACTACGCCGGCCGGCCCACTGTCGAGATCAAGCAGGAAAAGCCGCAGCAGCCGGCCTGAACCGGTGGACCTGAGTACGGTTCGCTCGGTCAACAACGAGTCCGTCCGCGTCGCCGTCGACGCGATGGGCGGAGATCACGCACCTCTGGAAGTAGTCGCCGGAGCGCTGGCGTGGGCGCGCGCCCATCCGACGGATGCCGTGCTGCTCGTCGGCATACCCGAGCGCATCCGTGCCGTCGCGAATGGTCCGATGCCGCCCAACGTCGAGATCGTGGCCGCGAGCCAGGTCGTGGAGATGGACGAGTCGCCCGCGCTGGCCTTGAAGGCCAAGAAGGACTCGTCGATCATGGTCGCGATGGACCTGGTCAAGCAGGGTCGGGCAGACGCGCTGGTCACGGCGGGCCATTCAGGCGCCGGGATGGCCGCTGCGGTCCTGCGGCTCGGCCGTCTGCCGGGCGTGGACCGGCCGGCGCTCGCGGTCCAGATGGTGACCGAGACGGGCCCGTTCGTGCTGCTCGACATTGGCGCCAATATGGACTCGAGCGGTCACAACCTGTACCAGTTCGCCCACATGGGATCGCTCTACGCCGAAAGGGTCCTGGGTGTCGCGAAGCCGCGCGTGGCGCTGCTGTCGATCGGCGAGGAGAAGGGCAAGGGCGACCAGGCCGTCCAGCAGGCCACGCAGCTGCTCGACGACGATGGCAGCCTCAACTTCGTCGGCAACGTGGAGGGCCGGGATCTGGTGAAGCACATGGCCGACGTGGCCGTATGCGACGCTATGGTCGGCAACGTGACGATGAAGTTCTTCGAAGGCCTGGCCACGTTCATCGCCAACCTGTGGCGGCGGGAGTTCAGGCGCCTCCCGCTCGGCCCGATCGGCTACCTGTTCATGAAGCCCGGCGCCGATCGCATCCGGGGCCTCTTCGACTACGAGAGGCTTGGCGCCTCGCCGCTCCTCGGCGTGAAGGGCACGGTCTTGATCACCCACGGCTCGGCCAAACGGCGGATGTTCGAGTTTGCGGTCGAAGCGGGGGCTGCGGCGGCGCGGGCCCACATCCCAGAGCTGATCGCGGACGCGTTCCGCGGCCAGTCGCGCCACCCCGAACGATTGGCGCAGTGACCGCATGACCGCCTCGCATGCCTCCCACCGGGCCCCGGAGTTCAAGCCGGGTCCACTTACCGTAAGCCACTCCGTCGTGGTCGAGATGGTGCGGGAGGCCGCTCTCGAGGTACCGGGCGTTCTCAAGGTCGGCCATGGCGGCCCTCTGGCCTGGCTCGGTGGATCGCCGGTCCGGGCGCGAGTGGGCGATGGCAGGGTCTCCGTCCGGGTATGGATCATCGCTCGCCCGGGTCACGCCATCCGGCCGCTGGCGGCGCAAGTCCGTCAGGCCGTAGCCGCGACCGTGGAGCGGCTGCTGGGTCTGGACCTCGGCGAGGTCACGGTCGTCGTGGATGGAGTGGGGGGCTGGGGCAAGTGACCCCGCTCGCGGATGACGTGGGCTGGGGGCCGCGCCAGATTCGCGGCGCAACGGACGAGGCGATTTCGCACCGCCTGGGCCGGCGGCTGGCGCTTGCAGCGCTCTTCGAAGCCGAGTTTGGCCAGCGCACCGCCGGCTCGATTCTCGAGCGGCATCTGGCCGAGGCGGCCGCCGACGCCGCGACCGCGGACTTCGCGCGGGAGCTCGTTTCGAGCGTCGTTGCGGATCGCGAGCAAATCGACGCGACCATCGAACGTCTCGCACCTCAGTACCCAGTGGTACAGCTCGCCAAGATGGATCGGAGTCTGCTGCGTAGCGGCATCGGCGAGGTGCTACACTCCGGCACGCCGTCCCGGGTGGCGATCGCTGAATGGGTCGAGCTGGCTCGCACGTACAGTGGCGAACCTGCCCGGCGTTTGGTCAACGGTGTACTCGGGCGGATCACTCGCGACTCCGAAGCCGGTGCGCACCGCGCCCCGGAGCCGGGGCCGCAATAACCGTCAATTGCATGCCCAGGAACCCCGAGGAGGGCGTCAGTGGCCACTACCTACGAGCGACTCAAGAAGATCGTCGTCGAGCAGCTCGGCGTCGACGAGGATGAGGTCAAGCCTGAAGCCTCGTTCGTTGACGATCTGAACGCCGATTCGCTGGACCTCGTCGAGCTGATCATGAGCCTCGAGGAAGAGTTCGGCACCGAGATCTCCGACGAAGATGCCGAGAAGATCCGGACCGTGCAGGACGCCGTCGACTACATCGACGAGCACGCGGCCTAGCCCGCGACCTGACTGATGCGCCCCGCTGCCGCTCTAGTCGAGCGGCTGGGGCTCCCGGTCCGTGACCTCGCCCTGCTTCAGCAGGCATTGATCCACAGCAGTTATCTGCACGAGCATCGGGACCTGGCCGCCGGCCACAACGAGCGCCTGGAATTCCTGGGCGACTCGGTTGTGAGTCTGGCCATTTCGGACGCCCTCTATCGTCGCCATCCTGACGACGACGAGGGCGTTCTCTCCGCCCGGAGGGCCTCGATAGTCAGCACGGCTGGTCTCGCCCGGCTGGCCAGCCGGCTCGAGCTCGGCGAGTATCTGCTGCTCGGTGAGGGCGAATCGCAGCGCGGCGGCCGCCGCCGGCCCGCTCTGCTCGCGTCAGCCTTCGAGGCTCTCGTCGGCGCCCTCTACCTCGATCTTGGTTTTGACGCCGCAAGCGGGTTCGTGACTGCCCTTGCCGCACCCGAGCTGACGAGCGATCGTCCGCTCGGGTCTTTGAAGAGCCCAAAGAGCCGGCTGCAGGAATACACCCAGCGGCTCTCCGGCGAGAGGCCGCAATACCGGGTGCTCGATGCCGTCGGTCCAGACCACGACAAGGTGTTCCGGGTCGAAGTCGCCGTCGCCGGTCGCGTGATCGGCGTAGGTGGAGGCCATTCCCGCCGTCTGGCCGAGACGCAGGCAGCCGCCCGCGCGATCGAAGAGCTGCGGCGGACCTCGGGCGGGACGGAATCGGATTCCGCCGATGCCCCCGAACTGGCCGAGTTTCCGAGCGACGCGGCCGACGACGATCCCGCCGATTGTGCCGAGTCGGAGGGTGATCGGGACCCCGAGCGTGAGCCCTGGACCGAGATCGACATCGACGTGCTGGCCACGTCCCGGAAGGACGTGGTTCCGGGTGAAAGTGTCGAGCCGGGCGCGGCCCAGACTCCGAAGCGATCCGGCGGCAAGCGGCGGTGACGCCGAGCTCGACCGGCCGCCGACCCGACGGCCTTTCTTCAAACGCCGGACTTCCCGCCGGTAGACCGATATGACGGCGCCCGCCCGCCTGCTGGCCCTGCGTCTGCAGGGCTTCAAGTCGTTCGGCGAACGCACGCTCGTGGAGTTTGGAGCTGGGATAAGCGCGGTCGTCGGGCCTAACGGCTCGGGCAAGAGCAACCTTGTGGATGCGCTGCGCTGGGCGCTCGGCGAGCAGGGTCGTGCGCTCCGGCTGCGCAAGTCGGAGGACGTCATCTTCGCCGGTTCGGAGAAGCGATCCGCTCTCGGCATGGCCGACGTGACCCTCGTCCTCGGTAACTCGGATCGGCTACTGCCGATCGACTACGAAACGGTGGAGCTCGGACGGCGCCTCTTCCGCTCGGGCGAGAACGATTATCTACTGAACCGCCAGCGCGTCCGGCTCAAGGACCTGGTCGATCTCCTGGATTCGGCCCACCTCGCCGACAATGCCTTTCTCTTCATCGGCCAGGGCATGGTCGATCAGGCGCTGGCGCTGCGACCCGAGGAGCGCCGGCCGCTCTTCGAGGAAGTGGCCGGCGTCCGGCGCCACGAGCGGCGAAAGGCCAGGGCCGAGGATCAGCTCATCGAGGCCGAGGCGAACCTGGCCCGGGTCGAGGACGTTCTGGCCGAGCTGCGGCCTCAGGCCCGACGGCTGGCAGCCCAGGCCGAGCAACAGGCTTCGCGCCAGACCGCCGGCCGTGACTACGGCCGGGCGATCATCGCCCTGGCACGACAACGCTGGTCGGAGGCCACCGGCCGCGATCGGGAGGCAGCCTCCGAGCTTGCCGCCGCACGCGGCCAGATCGATGCCGCGCTGGCCGCACTGCGTGACTCTGAGGAGGCGGCAGCCGCGATCGCTCGGGAGCTGGCATCGGGCTCGGAGACGGAGGCCGACAGACGCGTCGCCCACGAGGCCGCCAGAGCGCGCCTGACCGAGCTGCAATTGCGCGACGCCCGAGCCGCTTCCGACGTCGCCGCCGCCCAGCGCGACCGGCAACGCCTCGAGGCGGAGCTTGCCGCCGCGGAAGCCGATCTGGCCGTCCAGCGCCGCGAGCAGGCCGCACCCGTTCCGGCGCGCGACCTCGCGCTCGCCGCTGCGGTTGCCGAAGCCGAACGATCTCTGGCGGAAGCGCTCGAGGAGCTCGGCGCGATGCGCGCGGCAGAGCAGGCGGAGGGTGAGGCTCTGGCCGCCCTCCGCCGCGTCGAGGCGGCCCGCGCAGCCGAGGTCGAGACGGCTCGGCGGCGGCTCGCCGAAGCCGAGCGAGCAGCCGCGGATGAGCGAGCCGAATCCGATGGCGTCGCCCGTCGAGTTGCCGACGCCGAAATGGCATGCGCCGGTCCGAGAGCGGCGGTAGCGAATGCGATCGAGGCCGAGAAGGCGGCGGTCGCGGCGCGCGAAGCAGCCCGTGCCGAGCTCGACCGTCGTGAGGGCGCGCGCCAGACCGCCGCGGAGAGGACCGCTGCCGCTTCGAGCCGCGTCGCCGGGCTGCGCGGCCGGCTCGAGTCCCTCGGGGCCCGCCTTGGCGAGGACGAAAGCCGCGGCATCTCGAAGGCCGCGCGCCGCGCCGGGGGCCGGCCGCTGGCGGAGGGGTTGGCGGTAGAGGCCGGGTTCCGAGTTGCCGTTGAGGCTGCGCTGGGCGAGACCATGCGCGGCTACGTACTTGGGCGCGAGGCGGCGCTCGGACTCGACGGGCAGCGGGGAGTGCTCGTCCTCGACCCTGCCGCGGCCGGGGACGGCAGGCGAGCCGCCGGCGCTCGCGAAGGTCGTGACCGCGCCGATGTCGGTGCCGAAATGGCTACGGCCGCGGCATCTGGCTACGGCGGAGGCCCCCTGGCCGATGCGGTTCGCGTCGACCCGGTGGGTGCCGCCACGCGTCTCCTGGCTCGGTCGGTCTGGGTTCCCGATCTCAACGCCGCCCTGGCCGTTCAGCCAAAGCTGCCGACGGGATGGCTCGCGGTCACTCGGGACGGCGCCGTCGTGACTTCGCTCGGCGTCGTGAGCATGGGTCGAGCCGAATCTCTCCTCGAACGACGAGCAGAGGTCGAGCGGCTCTCGGACGACGTGGCGCGGCTGGAGGCCGAAGCGAAGGCCGCCGCGACCGAGGCGGCCGAGACGAGCAAGGCCGCGGCCACGGCTCGCGCCGCGCTCGACGAAGCGCGCGAGACAGAGCGCAGAGCTGCCGACGCGCGCCGCGAGGCTGAGGAGGCTGAGCGGCGCCTGACTCGGGCTCTCGAGAGTGTGGCTCGGGAGGCGGCCTGGCATTCGGCGCAGGCGGCCCGGCTCGAGGCAGACCGCGATCGGCTCGCCGAAACGGCACGCCAGACGACCGCGGCGGCGGCCCCGGCATCTGCCGCACCGGGGGTGGCTGGACTCGGGACCGCCGCCGGCGTCCGGCGAAGTGCAGCCGGACCGACTTCCGCCCAAGATCCCAGGCAACAGAGAGCAGAAGCACTGGGCGAGTGGGAGGCGCGGGCTGCCTCGTTGCGGGCGCGCCGCGATGAGCTCGCCGCCGAAGAGGCGTCGCTCGAGGCCGTTCGCAGGGAGGTCGAGGTGCGCCGCGCTCGAGCGTCGGCCGCCGCGAATCTCGACGGGGAACGAATTGCCGGCCTGGAGCGCCAGACATCCGAGCTCGCCAGGCGGGAAGGGCAGATCGGCGCCGAGCGGGAAGGGCTGGGCGAGGAGCTGGCAGCTGCGGCGCTACGCGAAGCGGCTCTCCGCTTCGAGCTCGAGGAACTGCTTACGGCAGCCGCCGCGGCGCGCGGCCGGCTTGCGGCAGCTGAGGCGTCCGCGGTGCATGCTCGAGACAGGCTCCGCACCTGTCAGGAGCGGAGCCGGAGGGCCGAGGTCGCGGAGCTCGAGGCTCGCCTGGCCCTCGACTCGATCCGCGAGCAGGTGCTCATCGAGCTGGCCGGTCTGGGCGACCTTGGCGTCCGGCTGCTGGTCGAGGAGGGGGATCTGAACCCGATTGGAACTGGCGTTGGGGCGGGCGGACTCCCACAGGGCTCAAACGAAACCGAAGGGTCGTCGGTCGAACCGGTCGGGGACGAGGACGACGTATCGGCGGCGACGATGGAGAGCCTGCTTGTCGAGGCCACGTCTCGCTGGGCCGAGTTGCCGGTCGCCGAGCCTCCCGGCGCCGCAAGACTCGCCTCGCTGCGGCGTCGCTTCCACGAACTGGGAGCACCGAACCCGTTCGCGGCCGAGGAATATGACGCGATCAAGACCCGGCTGGGCGGGCTGGAGGCCCAGCGCTCCGACCTGACCGCGGCTATCTCCAAGACCAGGGCTCTCATAGAGCAGCTCAACGGGATGATCTCCACGCAGTTCCGGTCGACCTTCACTGCGCTTGAAGCGGCCTTCGATGCGCGTTTCCGCCAGCTGTTCGGCGGCGGGTACGCACGACTCAGCTTGACCGAGCCCGAGGACCTCGCCGCGACCGGGATCGAGATCGTGGCCAGGCCCCCAGGCAAGAAGGCCCAACCGCTCAACATGCTGTCGGGCGGTGAGCGGGCCCTCACGGCGGTGGCGCTGCTCTTCGCCATGCTCGAGGTTCATCCTGTCCCGTTCTGTGTGCTCGACGAAGTCGACGCAGCCCTGGATGAGGCCAACGTGGGCCGGTTCGCGGAGGCCCTCCGAGGGCTCGCGGACCAGACGCAGATCATCGTCATCACGCACAATCGAGGCACCATCGAGAGCGCCGACGCGCTCTACGGCGTGACCGTGGGAGACGATGCGGTGAGTCGCGTCGTCAGCCTCCGGCTCGAAGAGGCACGCGAGCTCGCCGATCAGGCAAACAACAGGAAGAGCGCAGCCGCGGCAGCCGGCTGAGCGGGAGGTTTCCGCTGTTCTTGCGACGCAAACCGAAGGACGAACCAAGGCCCTCGACCGAACCGACCGAATCGACCGACGCGGCCAGATCGGCCGACGCCGCCAGGTCAGCCGAGGCGATCGGCTCACCGGATACGATCGAGCCGCTCTGGCACGCCGATGACGAGGAGCAGGTTGCTCTGACGGCCCCGGCGGTGCAGGCGGCCCCGGCGGTGCAGGCAGCCCCGGCGGTGCAGGCAGCCCCTCCCGTCGACGTGACCTCGGGCGGGACGTCAGGCGATCTCTCAGCGGGTCTCGAGCGCAGCCGCGGCGGCTTCATGTCGCGCCTGCGTGGGGTCCTTCGAAGCGGACCGTCGGGCGCCGATTGGGAGTCCGTCGAGGAGCTGCTGATCTCCGGAGACGTGGGCGGGGGGCTGGCGATGGAAGTCGTCGAGCGAGCTCGGGCCCGCAAGGACGCGCCATCGGCCGAGGCCGCCGTCCGGGCAGAGCTGGCGGCCCGCCTCCTCCCCGGTGAGAGCGACTGGCGTCCCGGCTCGGCGGAGTCCGGTGGACCGGCCGTGATCCTGATGGTCGGCGTCAACGGCACCGGCAAGACGACGACCATCGGCAAGCTGGCGCACATGTACCGGGCGGAAGGCCGCTCGGTCCTGCTCGCCGCGGCCGACACCTTCCGTGCCGCTGCCATCGACCAGCTCCGGATCTGGTCCGACCGCACCGCCAGCGACTTCGTGGCGCACGCTCCCGGCGCCGATCCGTCGGCGGTGATCTACGACGCCATCGACGCTGCCGTTGCCCGCCATGTGGACGTGGTGATCGCGGACACGGCCGGCCGGCTCCACACGAAGTCGAACCTGATGGACGAGCTGGCGAAGATGCGTCGCGTGATCGACAAGCGCCTGCCGGGCGCTCGTCCCGAGGTCCTCTTCGTGCTGGATGCCACCACGGGTCAGAACGGGTTGTCGCAGGCGAAGGTATTCCACGAGACGGTCGGCTTGACGGGCATCGTCCTCACGAAGCTCGACTCGACCGCCAAGGGCGGCATCGTCTTTGCGATCGAGGACACGCTGCACGTCCCGGTGCGTTTCGTGGGGGTAGGGGAGAAGCTCGGCGACCTGCTGCCGTTCGATCCGGAGGCCTTCGTCGGCGCGCTCTTCGCCTAGAGGCGGATCCAGGGGGCAGCTACTCCTCGGTCCTCCCGGTGCGGCGCTCCGCCCAGCGTGTGAGCGCATCGGCCGCGGTCATCGGGATCTTCGAGACCAGGTAACCGACCAGGACGAGCGGGAGAGCGGTCAGCGCATTGGGGCGCCAGACGGCGCCGTTGCTGCCGATCGCCAGGGCCAGCACAAGGCTGAAGCCGGCCGCGGCCAGAAGCCAGGCTGGCCCGTGCGTACGCAGCACGCCGGTCAGTGCGGCGGCGACCGCGGCCCCCAGAACGATGGCCAAATATCCACCAAGCTCGGCATCCGAGCCTGTCGGGACCTTCTGATTCGCGAAGACCTGGAATGGCTCGAGCCAGTTGAAGGACAGCACTATGCGAACGGCGATCAAAGCCAGCGGCGCATATCCGATGAATGCGGCATATCGGTCGTCGGTGTACTCGGGCACACCTCGGGAGGAGAGCCAGGCGATCCCGCCTCGAACCGACCAGATCCGCAGCAGCTGGGCCGAAAGGAACCAGGCCGGGAACCACCAGTAACCGGCAACCAGCCCGATGGCCGCGAGCGTGAACACGGGGTACGGCGATGGAAGGTCGGCCAATGTGGTCGGTGAGGCTTTCGCCCCCGGCGTGCCGGTCATGGGTCCTTTCGCAGAGCTCAGGAATGCTGGTGCTATCGAGGGACTGTAACTCACGGCCGCGAGGCGATCCGCCCTCGTGCCGCCTGTCCGCGCGGGACTCGATGAGGTACACTCCGCGAGCCTTCGGTGCCGCCAGAATCAGCGGCCCCACGTTGCCCCTCATGTCGGGGGCGGCGGGACGGATCGGGAGAGTCCTCACCACCCATGTTCGACGCCCTCAGCGACCGACTGCGCAAGACGCTCGGTGCCCTCACCGGGCACGGTCGCGTCAGCGAGGCCGACGTCGACGCGGCGATGCGTGAGGTCCGGCTGGCGCTCCTCGAGGCGGACGTCAACTTCAAGGTCGTCAAGGACTTCATTGCACGCGTCCGAGAGCGCGCCACCGGCGCCGAGGTCCTCGAGAGCCTGACGGCCGGCCAGCAGGTGGTGAAGATCGTCAACGAGGAGCTGGTCGCGCTGCTTTCTGCTGGCGATCGAACGTTCCGGCTGACCGGCAACCCCTCGGTCGTGCTCCTCGTGGGCCTGCAGGGCTCCGGCAAGACCACGAGTGCCGCAAAGCTCGCCCGACACCTGCACAAGCAGGGCAGGAGGCCGCTGATGGTGGCGGCAGACCCATACCGCCCGGCCGCGGCCGACCAGCTCGAGACCCTCGGCAAGTCGCTCGACATCCCGGTCTACCGCGCCCCGGCCGGGACAACCGTTCTCGCCATCGCGAAAGGCGGGCTCGACGCCGCCCGCAAGCTCGTTCGCGACACCGTCATCCTCGATACGGCCGGCAGGCTGACCGTGGATGCGCCGCTGATGAAGGAGATAGCCGATCTCTCCGCGGCGGTAAAGGCCTCAGAGACGCTGCTCGTCGTCGACGCCATGACCGGCCAGGAAGCGGTCAACGTGGCCGAAGCCTTCCACGCCGCCGTCCCAGTGACCGGTCTGATCCTGACCAAGATCGATGGTGACGCCCGCGGCGGCGCGGCCCTCTCGATAAGCGCGGTCACGGGTCTGCCCGTCAAGTTCCTGGGCACCGGTGAGAAGACCGACGCCCTGGAGCCGTTCCATCCCGACCGATTGGCGAGTCGGATCCTCGGCATGGGCGACGTCATGACCCTCATCGAGAGGGCGCAGGAGCACTACGACGAGAAGCAGGCCACCAAGATGGCCGAGAAGCTGCGCAAGAACAGCTTCACGCTCGAGGACATGCTCGATCAGATGGAGCAGGTCCGGAAGATGGGCCCGATGGGCCAGATCATGGAGATGATCCCGGGCATGGGCGGCATGGCCAAGCAGGCCCAGGAGTCCGTAGATCGGGGCGATCTCAAGCGCGTCGAGGCGATAATCCGATCGATGACGCCTTCGGAACGGCGCGACCCAAGTATCCTGAACGGGGCTCGGCGCCGGCGGATCGCCCAGGGATCGGGGACGCGGTTGCAGGACGTCAACCAGCTCGTGAAACAGTTCGGCGAGCTGCAGAAGGTAATGAAGCAGATGACCGGGGGCCGGCTCGGACGGCGCATGCCAGGCATGTTCGGCCAGGGGGGAGGGTGAGATGAACGAGTATCAGAATCCCGAGAGCGGCTCTACGCAGCCGCCGATCGCACCGGAACCGCAAGGAACCGTCGTGCCGATGGGCGAAACGTGGGCGACAGGCATCAACCCGGTCTCGGTCTCGCCCCGCTCACGTCGACTGCGATGGGCGATCGCCGGAGCCGTCGTTGCCTGCGTGGTCGTCGCCACTGCTGCGGGGGCGTTCGTGCTTTCCGGCGCCGCCGGCGCGAAGTCGCTCACGGCGAGCGCCGCTCCAAAGGATGCGATCGCGTTCCTGGAAGTCCGGACGGACCTGCCAGGCGACCAGCACGCCAAGCTGGCCGATTTCATGAGCCATTTCCCGGGCTTCGCCGATCGCTCTCAGTTCGACAACGCCCTGGACGAGATGCTGAACAAGCTCACCGGCGCGGTATCGCCGGACCTGATGTACTCGTCGGCCTTCAAGCCGTGGACGGAGGGTGAGGTATCGGTCGCGGTCATGGACGTGGGCTCGGTCGGATCGACCGGGATGATGTCGGGCGGCGGCTCGACGGACCTGCGAGCGTTCGACCCTCTCACTGCCTCCGGCTACACGCCGCCCAGCGCAGTCGCGATCTTCGCCTTGAAGGACCGCACCGCGGCCGAGAGCTGGGTCAGCGGCGAGCTTTCCCGCACCGGCCTGAAGTCCACGCCTCAAACCTATGCCGGCACGACGCTGTATGAGATCGGCTCCGGCACTGACGCCGGCGCGTATGCCTTTACGGACCAGGACCTTCTGCTTGGAACCGTGACCGGCGTCAAGGCCGCGCTCGACAGCAAGAAGAACGGGTCGCTGGCCGAGAACGCCAACTACCAGGCCGCGATGAAGTCGCTCTCCGGCGACAGCCTGGCCCGCTTCTACGTCGACCCAAAGGCGATGCTGAGCCGCACGATGGGGGCTTCCGGCTCGGCGATGCAGGCGCTGCTCGGCGGCGCGATCCCCACGTTCCGGATGTCGCTCGACAGCATTCCGGCCTGGGTTGCGGGTTCGATCCGGGCCGAGTCGAATGACATGGTCGTGAACGTCGTCGAGCCGGACGTCACCGACTCCGGGATCGACAACCACACCAGCAGACTCGCCCCGGTCCTGCCGGGCAGCACAGTCGGCGTCTTCGAGATCCACTCGATCGGCAAGCTGGTCCTCAACGGAATCTCCGCTCTCCAGTCGCAACTGCCGGCCAGCTCCGCCAATCCGGTTCAGGGCATCAAGGACGGCCTCGCGGCCATCGGCGGGCTGGACTGGCTCGGCGACGGCGTGGCTGTCGTGACGCGGGACGGATCCACCTACGGCGGCGGGCTGGTCGCTGAGGCGACCGACGCCTCGACCGCCGCATCGAAGGTCGCCCTGGTCCGGATCGCCACCCTCGCCAACGGCAGCCTCCACATCACCACCCGCGATGAGACCTACAAGGGCGTGGACATCACCGTCCTATCGATCCCCGAGGGATCCGGCGGTGCGCCGTTGGAGATCGCCGTGGCTGCGAAGGACAACTTGATCCTCGCCGGATACACCGACGCGTTCGTCAAGTCGGTCATCGACACCACGTCTTCGACGTCGCTTGCCGCGCAGTCGGACTACTCAACCGTCATGGCCGCGGCCGGCGCCAGCAACCAGCAATCCTTCTACGTTAACGTCCCGGCCCTGGAGGACCAGATCGGCCAGGCCATCTTCGTGGCCTCGCCATCGCGATGGACGGTGGACTACAAGCCCTACTTCGATCACATCGGCGGCGTCGGCTACTCGGTAGCCGGCGGCAATACGGTTATCCTGCGGTTCGTCGTCACGGCCAAATAGCGCGCCGGTCACAGGCCGCACTTAGCTCTGGAGGAAGAAGCTCGCACATGGCAGTTCGAATTCGCCTCAGCCGCGTCGGGGCAACCAAGCAGCCGGCCTACCGCGTCGTCGTCATGGACGGCCGAAGCGCTCGCGACAGTCGCGCCATCGAGACGCTCGGCCACTACAACCCCAGGACGGACCCGATCGAGTTCGCCGTCGACACCGAGAAGGTGAAGAAGTGGCTCGCCCAGGGCGCTCTGCCGTCCGACACGGTCTCCAGGCTTCTCCAGAACGCCGGCGTCATCCCCAAGGTTGCGCGCAAGGCCGGCCCGACCGCTAAGTAGGTCGCGCCACTACCGCGTCCCACGGAGTCTGAAGACAGAACAAGAGGAAGCCAATGGCAGCCCAGGATCTGGTCGCGTACGTCGCCCGCAATCTGGTCGACGACCCCGACGCTGTCGTAGTCGAGGTCCACACCGGGCCCGACGGGACAGTCATCGAGCTCCACGTCGCCGAGGATGACATGGGCAAGGTGATCGGCCGCAACGGCAGCGTCGCCAAGGCGCTCCGAACCCTACTCAAGGTCATGTCCGCTCGCGACGGTGAGTCCGTCTCTCTGGAAATCGGCTGAGTCTCCGGCGATGAGCGCCGGAGACCGGCTCGTGGTCGGCCAGGTGCGCGGCTTTCATGGGCTGCGCGGAACGGTTCGCGTCGAGTCCCTGACAGACCGGGCCGAGGAGCGGTTCGCCGTCGGCCGGGCCCTCTACCGGGAGGGTGGCGACGCGAAGCTGACGATCGTCGAAGCCGCACCGGACGGCGTCGGTTGGCGGGTTCGCTTCGCGGAGGTGCCCGACAGGACCGCAGCCGAGGCCCTTCGCGATGCATATCTCGAGGCCGTCGTGGCCCCGGGCGAGGAATTGCCGCGCGGCGAGTTCTACTGGCACGAGGTCGTCGGGGCCAAGGTGAGCGACGTGGACGGCACGCACCTCGGCGAGGTCGTCGACATCTATCGCGCCGGCGGAGCGGAGGTGGTCGTGGTCCACGGCCCGCGGGGCGAGCTGGACATACCGCTCGTCCGATCGGTGGTCCGCATCTTCGCGCCCGCGCGTGGCGAGATCGTGGTCGATGGCGACGCGCTGGGCTTGCGTGGCGAAGCTGAGAACGAGGGTCGTGCGGTCAACGCAGCAGGGGCCATCCTCGAAGGCGAGATCGGCCACGGCGAGGGCCGATGAGCGACGACGGGGCGGCAGGCCAGCCCGGATCTGATGAGGCCGCGCAGACCGCGCCGGATCGGGCGGCCCTCGAGATCGAGATCTTGACGCTCTTTCCCGGCATGGTCACCGGGCCGCTCGCTGAGAGCATCCCCGGCCGCGTGCAGTCGCGGGGCCTTGCCACGGTCAGAGTTCACGACCTGCGCCAGTGGGGCCTGGGCCGGCACAAGACCGTCGACGACTACACGTACGGCGGGGGTGCGGGCATGGTCCTGCGGCCCGAACCGGTCGCCGCTGCGCTGGCGGTCCTGCGGCGACCCGAGAGCACGGTCATCCTGCCCGATCCGGGGGGCGAGGTCTTCGGGCAGGCTCGGGCCCACGATCTGGCGGCCAGCCGGCACCTGATCGTTCTCTGCCCGCGGTATGAGGGGGTGGACGAGCGGATCCGCTCGATGATCGACCTCGAGCTCTCGATCGGCGACTATGTCCTATCCGGCGGGGAGATCCCCGCGCTGGTCTTCGTAGACACGATCCTGCGGCTGCTGCCGGGGGCGATCGATGCCGAGTCGACGGCCGAGGAATCGTTCACGGCCGGTCTCCTGGAGTATCCGCAATACACGCGGCCACCCGAGTTCAACGGCCTGGCGGTCCCGCCAGTTCTGACGAGCGGCCACCACGAGGCCGTCCGGAAGTGGCGTCTCAAGGAGGCCCTGCGCCGAACCCTGGCCCGCCGGCCCGAGCTGCTCGAGGGCCGGCAGCTCAGCAAGGAAGAGGCCAAGCTGCTCGGCGAGGTTCGCGGCGAAGGCGCGGCGGCAACGATGGACCTTCCGGACGCGGTGGAGTAGGGCACCAGCCTCAGCGGAGGGGGCCGGTCGTCTGTCGGTGGGTTCTGCGCGCCCCGAGCGTTGTGGTATCCTTCGCCGTCGGTCGCTCAGGCGGCCTCTAGTTGTGTGTCTCCAGCGCAGCAGAGCTGCGGGCAAGATTGGCCATTGAGCGCAGCCGCGCCGCTTTACGAAGAGTAGGGACCGATAGTGAACGTGCTCGACGAGATCACCCAGGACCAGATCCGGACGGACATTCCGGAGCTAGCACCGGGCGACACCGTGCGCGTCTCGGCCCGCGTCGTCGAGGGCACCCGCGAGCGCATCCAGGTCTTCGAGGGGACCGTCATGCGTATGCGCGCCGGCGGCATCCAGAGGTCGATCACCGTCCGCCGCGTCGCCAGCGGCGTCGGCGTGGAGCGCACCTTCAAGGTCAACAGCCCGCGCATCGACAAGATCGAAGTCGTGCGACACGGCCAGGCCCGCCGCGCGCAGCTCTACTTCCTGCGAAACCGCATCGGCAAGGCGGCCACGCTGCGCGAGCGCCGCACCAACAGTTAGTGACCCGGAGCGACATGCCAGGCGCCCGTCGCTCCGCCGGTACGGTCCAGGACCCCGTTCCGTCGCCCGCTGGGGCCCGGCGGGGTCCCACTGTATCCGCCCCGGGGTCGAGCGGCGGTCGGCTCAAGGTCGAGGCCTGGCACCGGTCGCGACTGGATCCCGATTTCGCCGAGGAGCGGATCCTGTGGTCGCGCGGCTACCGCTACGTCGCCGGGATCGACGAAGTCGGGCGGGGATGCCTCGCCGGCCCGGTCACGGCCGCCGCGGTCATCCTGCCGCCGGACTGGCAGCCGGCCGGCCTGCGCGATTCGAAGCTGCTCAAGCCCGAGGAGCGGCAGCGGCTCGATGTCGAGATCAGAGATCGAGCTCTGGCCTGGTCGATCGCCTTCGTCGGACCCGAGCTGATCGATCGGATAAACATCCTGCAGGCCACGCTGCTGGCGAGCACGCTGGCCGCCGCCCGCCTGACGATTCGACCCGACGCCCTCCTGCTCGACGCGGTATCGCTGCCGGAGGTGCCGGTTCACCAGCGAGTCCTGGTTTCCGCCGACCGCTTGTGCGCTTCGGTGGCGGCGGCGTCGGTGATCGCCAAGGTGGCTCGGGACGCGCTTATGCAGGAATACGACTTGTTGTATCCGGGCTACGACCTGGCGCGGAACAAGGGCTACGCCGCGCCGGAGCATCGGTCCGGGCTTGAGATCCACGGCCTCAGCCCGATCCACCGCCTCTCGTTTGCGCCGTGCCGTGATCGCGAGCAAATGACCCTGTGGCAGGATGGCGCCGCGGACGCGAGCGACGCGGTCGACGATGCCGACGAGATGGACGATCTCGCGGCGGCCGATCTGCTGGACTAGCGCCCCCGGAGCGGGCATGGGGCGGACTGAGCGACAGCTTTCAGGCGACTCGGCGGAGTCGCTCGTCGCCGGGCGACTGGCCGCCCGCGGCTGGACCATCTTCGGCCGCAACCTGCGCCTCGGCAAGAGCGAGCTGGACATTCTCGCGGCCGACCCAGGCCCGCCGGCGCGGCTGGTTGTCGTCGAGGTCAGGTGGCGCCGCTCTCGCGGGTTCGGCGGGGCAGAGGAATCCCTCGATTACCGCAAGCGAACGCAGCTTCGAATCGGTCTGGCCCGCCTGCTGGAAGGCGGCGTGTTGCCAGACGGTTCGCCGCTGCCAGGGCTACCGGTAGCTGTGGATTTCGCGGTCGTCGAGCCGGGTCCCGGCGGCCGCCCGCAGGCTCGGCTGTACCGGAACGCGCTGGAGGGCTAGACGTGGCGCCCGGTGGGGGCGCGCAACCAGACCGCACATCCGGCCGCCGCCCGTCCGCCAGCCAATCTGGCGCTCCCCGCTTCAGGGGAGGGCGTGGCTCGGGGCTGTGCTACACTCCGCGCCGGTCGTCGCGGTGCGACGGCTCCCGAACCTGATCCGCCGCTTGGCGTCCGGTACGGAGATCACACGCAGTGCCGCCGTGTCGAGAGCGGTGCCGGACGAGCCTACGGGTTCCCGGTTCTCGGCAGGAGCGCTGCGGAGGAAGTAACCGCAGGAGGTTCCGTTCATGCCGTCCGTTTCGATGCGACAGCTCCTGGAGGCCGGGATCCATTTCGGCCACCAGACACGTCGCTGGAATCCCAAGATGAAGCCCTTCATCTTTGCGGAACGCAACGGGATCCACATCATCGACCTCGCCCAGACCGTCAAGCGGCTCGACCTCGCGCTCGACGCCGCGCGCGAAACGGTTGCCAGAGGCGACAGCGTGCTCTTCATCGGCACGAAGAAGCAAGCTCAGGAGCCGATCTCTCAGGAGGCCACGCGTGCCGGCCAGCCGTACGTTAACCGCCGCTGGCTGGGCGGGATGCTCACCAACTTCGTGACGATCAAGAAGCGCATCGCCCTCCTCGACCAGCTGGAAGCCCGCCAGGCGAGTGGCGACTTCGAGCGTCTGACCAAGAAGGAGACTGCGAAGCTCGTCGAGGATATGGAGCACTTGCGCGATGCCTTCGGTGGCATCCGCAAGATGAAGCGCCTTCCGGGGATGGTCTTCATCGTCGATCCCCATCGGGAGCGGATCGCGGTCACCGAGGCTCGCAAGCTAGAGCTGCCGATCATCGGAACCGGCGACACCAACGTCGACCCCGACGAGCTCGACTACATCATCCCCGCCAACGACGACGCGATCCGCGCCATCAGGCTGCTCTGCCAGCTCGTGGCCGACGCCTGCGTCGAGGGGCAGCGCGAGCGCGGGGCCCGAGCGGGCGTCGAGGTCGAGGCGCCCGAGCCGGTCGCTGAGGTCGAGATCGAAGAGGCGCCATCCTCGGAGCTCGTCGCGGCCCTGGCCGGTGGCGCGGCACTCACCTTCGAGCCAGATGTCGACGAGGAGGAAGTCCTCCTGCCCGGCGTGCGGGTCCCGTCCCACCCGCGCGACGCCGAGGCGGAAGAGACTCCGCGACCACACTGAGCTAGCACCAACTCGCCTGGCCGGGGGCGCTCGGAAGAGCGCCGACGCCCGGCCGGCGCCGACGACAGGAGATACGGAACAACTATGGCGACGATCACTGCGGAGACCGTCAAGACCCTCCGCGAGCAGAGCGGCGCGGGTGTCATGGACTGCAAGCGTGCCCTTGAAGAGACCGATGGCGATGTCGAAAAGGCCGCAGCCCTGCTTAGGGAGCGGGGCCAGGCGGCTGCGGCCAAGCGCGCCGGCCGAGAGGCCAACGAGGGCCAGGTCGCGAGCTACATCCATACCGGTGGCAAGATCGGCGTTCTGATCGAGGTCAACTGCGAGACCGACTTCGTGGCCCGCACCGACGAGTTCCAGAAGCTGGTCCGCGACCTGGCCATCCAGGTGGCAGGGCTCCGGCCGCTGTACACGACCGTCGACGCGATCCCCGCAGAGGAGCTCGAGGCCAAGCGAGCCGCGCTGCTCTCCGACGAGGCCACTCTCAAGAAGCCGGAAGCCGTCCGCGCGCAGATCGTGGAAGGCCAGCTCAAGAAGTGGTTCGCCGAGGTCGTGCTCGTCGAGCAGCCTTTCCGCGATCAGGACCGCACCGTCGGCGATTTGGTTACTGAAGCTATCGCCAAGACCGGCGAGAATATCCGTATCCGGCGCTTCGTCCGGTTCGAGCTGGGTGAGTAGATGAGTGAGGCCTCTGCGGCCAAAGGCGAGGCCGGCGGTTCGGTTGAACCCGAGCCGGCGGCCGGCGTTGGGAAGCGACCGCGCTATCGGCGGATCCTGCTGAAGCTTTCCGGGGAGGCGCTTCTCGGCAAGCGGCAGTACGGCGTCGATCCGGATTTCTGCGCATTCATCGCCGCCCAGGTCGCGGAGGTCCATCGCACCGGCATCGAGATCGGCATCGTCGTCGGCGGCGGCAACATCTTTCGCGGTCTTGCGGCCGCCGCGAAGGGCATGGACCGCGCCACCGGCGACTATATCGGCATGCTGGCCACCGTGATGAACGGCCTGGCGCTGCAGGATGCCCTCGAGAAGGCGGGCGTGGCGACGCGCGTGATGAGCGCCATCGCCATGAACGAGATCGCCGAGCCGTACATCCGGCGGCGGGCCGTCCGCCACCTGGAAAAAGGCCGAGTCATCATCCTGGCGGCGGGAACCGGCAACCCATACTTCACGACCGACACGGCGGCCGCGCTGCGGGCCGTGGAGATCGGGGCCGAGATCATCCTCAAGGCCACCAAGGTGGACGGCGTCTACGACGCAGATCCGTTGTCGAACCCAGACGCCAAACGCTACGAGCGGCTCACTTACTCTCAGGTACTGGCGCAGGGGCTTCGTGTGCTCGACGCTACCGCGGTGTCGCTGTGCATGGAGAATGACACTCCGATCGTCGTCTTCGATCTCAACACGCCCGAGAACATCACCCGCGTCGCAGCCGGCGAACCAGTCGGCACCTTGATAACGGGAGGCAGCCCCGCATGAGCAGCGAGATGTTGTCCGCCACCGAGCACAAGATGGTCCGGGCGGTGGAGGTTCTCGAACGCGACCTCCAGGGCGTCCGCACCGGTCGTGCGTCCACGTCCCTGGTCGAGCGGGTGATGGTCGAGTATTACGGGACCCCCACCGCACTCAACCAGCTGGCCGGCATCAACGTCCCGGAAGCCCACCAGATCGTCATCCAGCCATGGGATCGCGGCGTCCTGAGCGCCATCGAGAAGGCGCTCATCAAGAGCGACATCGGTCTCGTGCCCAACGTCGATGGGGCCGTAGTCAGGCTCAACATCCCGCCGCTCACCGAAGAGCGTCGTAAGGACCTCGTGAAGGGGGTCCACAAGCGCATGGAGGAGGCGCGCGTCGAGATCCGCAACCTTCGTCGTGAGGCCGCCGACGCGCTCAAGAAGGAGGAGCACGACGGCACGCTGGGCGCCGATGAAGCCCGCCGTGAGCTCGAGCAGCTCCAGCGCATCACCGACAAGCACGTAGCGGACGTTGACCGCGTCGGTGCCGTCAAAGAGCAGGAGATCATGGAGGTCTAGTGGCCGCCCGGATTTCCCGCCCAACCGACGCCCCGGCGCTCGTTCACCGGGAGTCGGGGGCGGTGGCCGATCAACGGGTCGGGGGGCCCGCGGCTCCGGATGCTGCTCCGACCGGAGCCTTCGCAGTCCCCAAAGAAGAGCTGCCGCGCCACGTGGCGATCATCATGGACGGCAACCGGCGCTGGGCGAAGGCGCGCGGTCTGGCCGAGATGGACGGCCATTCCGCCGGGGTCGAGGCGATCCGGGAGATCATCCGCCACGCCGTCAGGCGGGGCGTCGAGGTCCTCTCGCTCTACGCCTTCAGCCGCGAGAACTGGGCCCGCTCGGACGAGGAGGTGGGCGGCCTCTTCATGCTCCTCGAGCAAGTGATCCGCAACGAGACGGCCGAGTTGCGCGAGCAGGGCGCGCGCGTCAGGGTGCTCGGTCGGATCGATGAGCTGCCGCCCGAAACGCGTGCGTCTATCGAGCAGGCGCTCGAGGCCACGGCCGGCGGCGCCAGGCTGCAGCTCAACATCGCCTTCAACTACTCGGGCCGGACCGAGCTGGTCGATGCCGCCCGCAAGCTCGTGGCCCGCGGCCTGCTGCCGGACGAGATCGACGAGGACGTCCTTGCCGGGGCTCTCTACACCGCGGGCATGCCCGACCCAGACATTGTCATCCGGACCGGTGGCGACGAACGGCTCTCCAACTTCCTGATCTGGCAGGCCGCCTACGCCGAGTTCTACTTCAGCCCGATCCTCTGGCCCGACTTCGGCCCGGATGCCTTTGACACAGCCCTCGTCGAGTACGCGAGCCGGCAGCGCCGGTTCGGCCGGTAGGACCGGTGCGCAAGCGGGCGCTCAGCGCCGCGATCTTCGTTCCGCCATTCCTGATCGTTCTCGCCCTCGGCGAGCCGTGGTTCGGAGCACTGATCGCGGTCTTCGTCGCGGTCGCCGCCTGGGAGGCGGTGAGGCTGTTGCGCGGCGCCGGTTACGCACCCGTGCCCGCCCTTGCGGTGGCAGGGGCAATGGCAGTGGCTGCGGACGTGGCCTCGATCTCGCAGTTGCGACCCTACGCCGACCTGGCGGTGGCGGCCGTCCTGGTCGCCGCGGCAATCGCCGTCCTGCTGCAGCCCGACGTGAAGGTCGGCTTCGCGGCCTGGATGGCGACGGCCTTCGCTGCCGTATACGTGGGCATGCTCGGCGCCCTGGTCAGGCTCGGCGAGGTCGCCCCGCCCCTTGCAAACAGCGCGCCACTCGCCCAGCTGGGGGCGCAGCGGGGCTGGATCATCCTGGTCGTGTTGCTCGTGTGGTCGTTCGACACCGGCGCTTATTGCGTCGGCATCGCGCTCGGCAAGCGGAAGTTTCTCTCCCACATCTCGCCGTCGAAGAGCTACTGGGGGCTCTTCGGTGGCCTGGTGGCCTCGACCGCGGTTGCCGTCGCAGGTCTGTGGGCGCTCGGCCAGCCGGCGGTGCTTGGGCTGGTCCTCGGTCCGGTCATCGGCCTGGTTGCCCAGGCGGGCGATCTGGCCGAATCCATGTTGAAGCGTGCGGCGGGCGCAAAGGACTCCGGTCGGTTGATCCCTGGGCACGGGGGCATACTTGATCGCGTGGACTCGTTCATCTTCGCAGCGCCCGTCGCGGCTCTGTTCGTGACCGCGCTGGTCCGGTGAGGTGACCGCCGCGGTAGGGCGGGGGAGCGCCGGCAGGGCTGGTGGCCCAATCCGTGTCGCCTTGCTGGGGTCGGGCGGCTCGATCGGACGCCAGACGGTAGACGTCCTCGCCCGCAACCCAGAGATGTTCAGGGTCGTGGCCCTGGCCACTGGGTCTCAGGCCCAGATGCTCGAGGACCAGACCAGGCTCCTGCGTCCGGTGGCTGTCTCCCTGGCCGAGAACCGGGCCACGTCGGGGCTGGATCTCCCGGCGGGAACGGAGGTCGTCCGCGGTCCGGACGCCCTCGAAGTGCTGGCCACACGCTCCGACGTCGACCTGGTCGTCGTCGCCACCGGGGGCCTCGTGGCGCTTCGCTCCGTGCTGGCCGCGCTCGAGGCGGGCAAGGTCGTCGCCACGGCCAATAAGGAGACGCTCGTCGCCGGCGGGCATCTGGTGATGCCTCTAGTCCGCAGGCTGGCAGCGGGTGCGGCCGGCGCCACAGGCGACGCCCACCATCCTCTCGCCAGTCCGCTCGGCTGGCTCAGGCCCATCGATTCCGAGCATTCCGCGATCTGGCAGTGTCTCGCCGGCGAGGACGGCACGGCGATTGAACGGCTGCTGCTCACGGCCTCGGGCGGCCCGTTTCTGGACGCGACCGCCTCGGATCTCGCAACGGTGACGCCTGAGCAGGCGCTCCGTCATCCAACCTGGACGATGGGTGCCAAGATCACGATCGACTCGGCCACGCTCGCCAACAAGGGGCTGGAGATCATCGAAGCGCGCTGGCTGTACGATGTCCCACTCTCGAAGATATCGGTGGTGATCCACCCGCAGAGCGTCGTCCACTCCGCAGTGCAGTTCGTGGACGGCTCCGTGAAGGCACAGCTAGGTACACCGGATATGCGACTCCCGATCCAATACGCGCTCACTTACCCGGAGCGCTTGCCCTCGCCCGCGGCGGCCGTCGATCTGATCGCGGCCGGCCGCCTCGAGTTCCGCGCCCCGGACGAACGGCGCTTTCCGGCTCTCCGGATCGCTCGCGAGGCGGGACTGGCGGGCCCTCGGGCGAGCACGGCGTTGATCTCGGCCGACGAGGTCGCCGTGGCGCGGTTCCTCAGCGGCAGCCTCGAATTCAACGGGATACCGCGCCTGTTGGGTGCCGCCGTCGAGCGCTTCGGCGCCACCGCGTCCGGCGAGCCGGCCGGACCGTCGCTCGAGCAGCTGGTCGGTCTCGATGTCGAGGTCAGACAGTTCGCGGAGTCGTACCGATGAGCTTTGACGGGATTCTCTTCTGGGTAGTCGCGATACCGCTGCTGTTGCTCGTGCTGATCCCGCTGGTAATGGTTCACGAGCTAGGCCACTTCATCATGGCCCGGCTGTCCGGCATCCGCGTCCTCGAATTCGGCCTTGGGTTCCCGCCGCGCGCCAAGGTGCTCGGCCACGACCGCGAGACCGAGTACACCCTCAACTACCTGCCGATCGGCGGCTTCGTAAGGCTCGAGGGCGAGGAGACCCACTCGGACGATCCGCGGGCCTTTACCAATGCGCCGCTGGCCAAGCAACTGATCGTGCTCGCGGCCGGCGTGTTCATGAACCTGGTGACCGCGACGGTCCTCTTCTTCATCGTCGCCTGGGCCTTCAACCCACGCGTTCAGCCGACGATCGCGACAGTTCTCCCGGGCACGCCGGCCCAGGCGGTCGGGCTGCAGCAGGGCGACGTTCTCGTCTCCATAAACGGAAAGACGTTTTCGGCTCCATCGGTCCTGGAGTTTGGGAACTCGGGCAACGTCGACCAGTGGATCACGGAGCTCAGATCCCACGCCGGCCAGGTGGTCACCCTCGTGGTCGCCGACGCCGGCGGCAACCAGCGGTCGATCCTCGTCAGCCTGGCCGTGCCGACCGCCGGCAACGGCGCTCTCGGCGTGCAGATCGGCGCGTCGCTGGTCAACTCGCCGGGCGATCCTGTCAGTTCCATCGGCATGGCGGTCGGCGGCACCGGCCGGGCAATGGACCTGATCCTCGGCGCAGTCGGTGACATCGGCCGGCAGCTGGTCACCAATCCCTCACAGGCGCCTCCGGGGGTGCAGGGTCCCGTAGGCATCGCCTCGGATGTTGGCCACGCGGCTTCGCAGCCAAACGCCGTGATGCTCTTCCTGCTCCTCGCGGCCGTTCTCTCCGCCAACCTCGCGCTCGTCAACGTCCTGCCCGTGCCTGTTCTGGACGGCGGCAAGATGGTGATCATGGTGGTGAAGCGGATCTTCGGTGCCAGGGGCGTCAGCGCGGTCGAGACGTTCGCCTACGTCGCGAGCTTCGCCCTCCTCTTAGCCTTCGTGGGCTGGATAACCTACTTCGACATCATGCGCGGCGGCGCTCCGTAGCCATGGACGGGTCCGGTCCTGCGGCCCGGCGGCGGTCGGTAGCGGTCGACGTCGGTGGCGTCGTGGTCGGCGGCGGCCACCCGGTCGTCGTCCAGTCGATGACGAACACGGATACGGCCGATGCCCACGCAACGGCGATACAGGTCGCCCAGCTGGCCCATGCCGGGTCGGAGCTGGTCCGCATCACGGTCAACACCGACGCAGCGGCCGCCGCGGTGCCGGAGATCGTGCGCAAGGTTCGCGGGCTGGGGGCAGCGGTCCCGATCGTCGGCGATTTCCACTACAACGGCCACAAGCTCCTGGCCGAGTATCCCGAGGCCGCACGAGCGCTGGCGAAGTACCGCATCAATCCCGGAAACGTAGGCCCGGGTCGCCACCACGACGACCACTTCGCGGCGATCGTCCGCGTGGCAATCGAAAACGACAAGCCGGTCCGGATCGGCGTGAACTGGGGCTCGCTCGACCAGGCCGTTCTGGCCGAGCTGATGGACGCGAATGCCCGTCTTTCGGAGCCGAAAGATGCGCGGGCGGTGATGATCGAGGCGATGGTCGAAAGCGCGATCCGGTCGGCCGAGCTGGCCGAGGAGACCGGCCTGGCCCACGATCACATCGTCCTCTCGGCGAAAGTCTCGGGCGTGAACGACCTGGTCCAGGTCTATAGGCGGCTCGCGGCCCGTGGTGATTACGCCCTACACCTCGGCCTGACCGAGGCCGGCATGGGCATGAAGGGGATCGTGGCCTCGTCTGCGGGCCTGTCGCTGCTGCTGGCCGAGGGCATCGGCGACACGATTCGCGTCTCGATTACGCCCGAACCGGGTGGAGACCGCACGGAAGAGGTGGCGGTCGCGCAGCAGGTACTCCAGTCGCTGGGGCTGCGCTCGTTCCTGCCGCAGGTTTCGTCCTGTCCCGGTTGCGGCCGAACCACCAGCACGTACTTCCAGGAGCTGGCCCGCGACATCCAGACCTATCTTCGGGACCAGATGCCCGCCTGGCGCGATCGACACCCCGGCGTCGAGGAGCTTCGCGTCGCGGTCATGGGCTGCGTGGTCAACGGCCCGGGCGAGTCCAAGCACGCCGACATCGGCATAAGCCTGCCGGGCACGTTCGAGGAGCCGGTGGCGCCGGTCTTCATCGACGGCGCCCTGGACCGCACCCTCCGCGGCGATCACATCGTCGACGAGTTCAAGGCGATCCTCGACGGCTACGTCGAGCGGCGGTTCCCGGTGTCAGGAAGCGCGCGGTAGCCGATCAGTAGCCGCTGCCCCCGCTGCCGTTGTTGCAGGCGGCAATGATGAGAGGCAGGACCGCCAGCGCCAGCCAGAGGATGCGACGTCGGGCGCTTGCGACGCCGGACTTGAAGCGGGACATTGGTATCTCCAACGAGGTTTCAACTCTCAGTACGCTGAGTCTGCGCCACCGCGGCTTCGAGTTGCGGTCCTCGCGACTCGACCCACGTTCGCCGGGGCGGTCCAGGCGCTACGATTGGGCGAAATCACCGCGGTCGGATCGTCGGAGGAGAAATAGTGCCCAGCGAGGGTTTCGTCACCAGCATCACCCACCAGTCCGAGAACTTCCCGGAGTGGTACAACGACGTGGTCCTGAAGGCGGAGCTCGCGGACTACTCCCCGGTTCGCGGCTGCATGGTGATCCGGCCGTATGGGTACGCCATCTGGGAGTCGATGCAGGCCGAGCTCGACCGCCACATCAAGGCGACCGGCCATAGCAACGTCTACTTCCCGCTCTTCGTGCCCAAGTCGCTTCTGGAGAAAGAAGCCGAGCACGTCGAAGGCTTCAACCCGCAGGTCGCCTGGGTGACCCATGCCGGGGGGAAGGCCCTCGACGAGTGGCTCGCAATCCGTCCCACCAGCGAGGCGATCATCGCCGAGAAGGTCAAGGACTGGGTCCAGTCGTACCGCGACCTGCCGCTTCTCATGAATCTGTGGAACAACGTCGTGCGCTGGGAGCTGCGAACGCGCCTGTTCCTGCGCACGGCCGAGTTCCTGTGGCAGGAAGCGCACACGTTCCACGCCACCGAAAAGGAAGCCGCCGACGAGGTCGCCACCGGCCTCGAGTGCTACCGCATCGTTTCTGAAGATTGGCTCGCCATCCCGGTGATCAAGGGTCGCAAGACCGACAGCGAGAAGTTCCCCGGCGCCGACTGGACCTGGTGCGTCGAAGCGATGATGCGTGACAAGAAGGCGCTACAGGCCGGCACCTCACACATGCTCGGCCAAAACTTCGCGCGCTCTGCCGGCATCGAGTTCCTCGACCGCGACAACCTGCGCAAGAACCCCTACGGAACCTCGTGGGGTTTCTCGACCCGTATGGTCGGAGCCACGATCATGGCCCACGGCGACGACTCGGGGCTGGTGCTGCCGCCCAACGTTGCCCCGGTACAGGTCGTGGTCGTCCCGATCTTCCGCAAGGACGAGGACAAGGCAGCAGTCGCCGCGGTCATCGATCGGCTCCTGGCTGCGCTGGCGGAGACCCCCGAGGGGGCGGCGGTCCGGGTCAAGGTCGATTGGAGCGACGACTCACCAGGCTTCAAGTACAACCACTGGGAGCTTCGCGGCGTTCCGTTCCGTCTCGAGATCGGACCGCGAGACGTGGCCGCGGGTCAGGGAATGCTGGTCAAGCGAGTCGACCGGACCAAGGAGGCCGTGCCCCTCGAGCGGCTCGCCGCCGAGCTTCCGGCCCGGCTTCGGGCTTACCAGGCAGAGCTGTTCAAGCGCGCCGTCGATTTCCGTGCCACAAACACGCACAGCGTCGATACGTACGAGCAGCTCAAGGCCGGTCTGGACGGAGAAGGCGGGTTCTTCATGGCGCCGTGGTGCGGCGATGCCAAGTGCGAGCGTCAGGTCAACGAAGAGTCCGGCGCCACTATCCGCTGCATTCCATTCGACTCACCCGACGAAGCGGGCAAGTGCATCGTCTGCGGCGGCTCCTCGCCGCGTCGCGTGCTCTTCGCTCGGGCCTACTGAGCGTGTTCGGGATGCCAGCGCTTTCGCGCTGATCGTCGGATCGAGGGAGGCGACGTGGCCACCGAGCAGGAGAGCTTGAGCGAATCAGACGCTGCGTACGTAGATGTGGTCGTCGTCGGCGGTGGCATGAGCGGCCTCGCTGCTGCGGAGGCGCTCATCGAGGAGGGTCTGACTGTTCAGGTGATCGAGGCTGCGCCCGGCGTCGGCGGCCTCGGCCGCTCGCTCTCGGTCGGCGGCGAGGACATCGAGGCCTACTACCACCACATTTTCCCGCAGGATCGGGAGCTGCGCGAGCTCGTCGAACGGCTCGGAATGTCCGAGTTGCTCGAATGGCGACCGGCCCCGATGGGAGTGCTGCAGTCAGGGCGGATCTACCCGTTCGATTCGCCGATCAGCCTGCTGCGCTTCAAGCCGCTGCCGCTCTTCGACCGGATCAGGCTCGGTTTCGGAACGGTGATGGCGCTCGCTGCCGGGCGAGGCCGGGGGCTCGACGGGGTCAGCGTAAGCCGCGCCGCGCCGCGCTGGTACGGGTCGAAGGGCTATGCGGTGCTGTGGCAGCCTCTTCTCGATGGCAAGTTCGGTCCGTTTGCGCCCGACGTCGCCGCTCCGTGGTTGGTGTCGCGCATCAGGCAGCGGGCGAACGCCCGAAAGTCGGGGAAGGGAGATCGGCTGGGCTATCTCCGCGGTGGCCTGGGCACCCTGGCGCGATCGTACGAGCGAGAGCTGACCGGTCGCGGAGTCCGCGTTTCGTGCGGTGCGGCCGTGGACTCGATTACCCGACAGGAAGACCGCTGGCACATCTCGTTTGGCGGTCGTGAAGTCTCCGCTCGCGCCGTCGTCGCCTGCTTGAGCGGTGAAGCGCTAGATGGCCTTGCGATCCTTCCTGACGCCTATAGGGAGAGCCTTCAAGCTATCCCGTACCGAGGGATCGTGTGCGCCCTGATTGAGCTCGATCGGCCGCTCGGCTCCTTCTACTGGGTGAACCTCGTCCAGAAGACCGACTTGGCCTGCCTTGCGATCATCGAGCACACCAACTTCATACCTGCGGAGCGATACGGGGGGCGACACCTCGTCTATCTCCCTCACTACGTTGAGGTAGGGGGCTCGGCCTGGAACGCCAGCCTCGACCAGATCGTCAATGCCATGGATGACGCGCTCCGGGTCATCAATCCGGCGTTCGAACGGAGCTGGATCGTGGGCTCGCACCTCTCGCGGGATCGATGGGCTCAGCCGGTGCCTCTGGTCGGCGGACCTATGCCGCGACTCCCGATCGCGACCGGTCTGCCGGGTCTGTTCCACGCCAGCCTCGCTCACATCTACCCGGACGATCGAGGCGTCTCCCTGGCCCTGGGGCTGGGAAGAAGGGCCGCCGCCGAGACGGTCCTTTGGCTGCGCGAGACCGACGCGGGGCAGGCGGCGCCCGGGCGATGACCGCCCCGCATGCTCGTCGCCTGCTGGCCTTCCTGGCGTCGCGCCGTCAATCGGCGGTAGTCGGTGTCGTGCGACCTGGTTCCCTTGTGGTCCTGACCGCGGCGTTCCTCTGGCCGGGGCTGGCCCTGGGGCCCTCGCGGGATGCCGCCGTCTTCGCGCTGGCGGGCTCCCGAATACGCGACGGCTTGATGCCGTATCGCGATCTGTGGGACCACAAGCCGCCTGGATCCTACGTGCTCAATGCCTTGGGCCAGACGATCCTGCCGCTACTGAACGCCTGGCAAGTGAGCTGGCTGCTGACACTCTTCTGCACCGGAGCGGCGGTCGTCCTCATCGCCGACCTCGTCCGACGTCGGCTTGGGCCCGGAGCGGCGTGGGCCTGGGGCTTCCTGTGCTGCGTGGGCGTTGCCTGCTACCCCGTGGCCCTCGGCGGAGGAACTACCGAGTCGTTTGCCGTCCTGCCGCTGGCCGTTGCCCTTTGGGCAATCGCCGTCCTCCGTCGAACCTGGCGCGTCGCAGCGGGTATCGGTATCGCGCTCGGTTGCGCCTGCCTTCTGTCGCTTCAGTCGGTTCCGGCCGCTGCGGTGCTGGCCGTAGCCACCGCGTGGAGCGGCCGCGAGTCGGGCTCGGTGAAACGCGCCGCCGCGATCGTCGGCGGAGGGGCCGCGGTGGCGGCGGCGACGTCCGTCTGGCTGGTCGCCGGCGGGGCCGTTCCCGACGCTGTCGATCAGATCGTGGCCTACAACGCCGCCTACCGCTCTTCCGGTGGCCAGCTGCTGGTCCTATTGCCTGTGGTCATCTTGCTTCTGGCCTGTCTGTTCGTGCCGTTGGCCGTGGCCTTTGTCGGGATGCTCCGAAAGCCGGATACGTACGACCGCGTCGATTGGGCCTGCCTGATGTGGGCAGCTGGCTACGCGACCTACGTCGGATACCAGGGCCGGATGTATCTCCACTATCTGATCCTGATCGTTCCGCCCCTGATCATCCTCGCGGCCTCGGGCACGCGGGCCCTTTTCTCGTGGATCCGGTCGTCGAATCCGAATTTGCGCAGCCTGGCCATCGGCTTGTCGACGGCTGGCGCGGCCGCACTCCTCGTTTCCACGTATGCGACCGTCGACGTCGGCTACATCGCGCTCGGACAGGCGTCGTCCACCCAACGCGTGGCCGACGAGGCCGATCGGTGGATAGCTGCTAACACGCCCGCTTCGGCAACGCTCTTCGTGTGGGGCGACAACGCGGCGCTGTATCTCGGTTCGGGCCGCTCCCCATACGACAGGTACGTATATGAGTTCCCGTTGACGACGGTGGGTTACTGGTCGGCCGACAAGACCGCCGCCCTCGTCGCTGCCTGGATCGCCTCTCCGCCCGCCGTGATTGCAGAGAGTCCGTCGACGGTGCCGATGTTCCGCCCTGTCATGGTCGGCGGCGATGGGCGGGATCTGGACACGCTTGACCCGCTTCGCGATTTCGTACGCGCCCATTACCGCCTTGCCGCCTCGTTCGGAGGGGCCGATGCCTTCGACGACGTCTACGTGTATGTCCCGTCGAGCTGAGCGTAGAAACTGGTAGGTGAATCCGGCCCGGGACTGGGGACGGCGCCATTGGATGGTCCAGGGGGGCCGTGTATACTTGCCGCAATCTACCGGCCGCTCGTGACGTGGGTGACCCCCACGTCTTTTGTTGAGCGGTCCGTGGCGGACCGGCGGACGAGTCGACCGGACGCGGGTCGTGGCGACCGCCTCTGGCGGCCGCCAAACATAAGGAACGGGAGGCGCGAATGAGTCGGGATTTCGTCGGCGCCCTCCTGCAGCTCAACGCGGAGAAGGGTGTCTCGAGGGAACAGCTGGTGCGGACCGTCGAAGAGGCGATCCAGTCGGCGTACCGCCGCACGCCCGGTGACGAGGACATCCAGGTCCGGATCGACGCCGAATCGGGCAAGGTCCGCGTCTTCCGCGCCCGCCTGGTAGTCGAGGAGGTCGACGATCCCACGACCCAGATGACGCTCGACGAAGCCAGGGCCGTGAACCCCGAGGCAGAGGTCGGCGGTCTCGTTGAAACTGAGCAGCTCGACCAGGAAGCCTTCGGGCGGATCCACGCCCAGACGGCAAAGCAGGTGGTTCTGCAGCGCCTCCACGAAGCCGAGCGCAACGTCGTCTTCGACGAGTACGCCAGCCGCGAGGGCGAGCTGATCACCGGCACGGTTTCTCGCGTCGAGCCCCGGGCGATAATCCTGGACGTCGGCAAGGCCGAGGCGATCCTCGCCACGACCGAGCAGTCGCCGCTCGAGCACTACCGCATCGGCCAGAACGTCAAGGCCTATGTGCTCGAAGTCCGCCGCAGCGCAAAGGGTCCGCAGATCTACGTCAGCCGGACCCACAAGGGTTTCCTGCGCCGGCTCTTCGAGCTCGAGGTGCCCGAGATCCACGCCGGCACCGTCGAGATCAAGGCGATCGCGAGAGAGGCCGGCAGCCGTTCGAAGGTCGCCGTTGCCTCGCGACAACAGGGCCTCGACCCGGTCGGTGCCACCGTCGGCCAGCGCGGCGCGCGCGTCCAGGCGGTCGTTGCCGAGCTCGGCGGCGAGAAGATCGACGTGATCGAATGGTCGGAGGACGCCTCCACGTTCGTGGCCAAGGCGCTCAGCCCGGCCCAGGTGATCGAGGTCCGCATCGACGAAGAACACCGCATCGCGAACGTCGTCGTGCCCGAGCGGATGCTGTCGCTGGCGATCGGCCGTGAGGGTCAGAACGCCCGGCTCGCGGCCAAGCTGACCGGCTGGCGGATCGACATCCGGAGCGACGTCTCCGTCGCCGAGGCCGCCAGGGCCGAAGCAGCCGAAGCATCCGCGCCGGCGCCCCTCGTCGCTGAAGTGGCTGATGCGCCGTCGAGTGAGATCCCCGAGGCGTTAGCGGCCCCCGTGGCCGCACCCGTGGCCGAGGTCGCCGAGGTTGCCGAAGTCGCCGCGACCACTGCCGAAGCTCCCGCCAAGCCCAAGCGGCGAAAAGCCGCCAAGTCAACAGAGCCCGACGCTGACGGGCAGGTGGCCCCGTAGTCCGGGGAGCGCCTCCGCGGCGGTATCCGACGAGGTCTTGCGTCGTCTGTCGGACGGCGCAGCAGAAGCGCGAGTTGCTGCGGATCGTCCGGACGCCGGACGGCCGAATCGCCCTCGACCCAACCGGCAAGATGCCGGGCCGAGGGGCCTATGTTTGTTCCAAACCAGAGTGCCGCGCGGCGGCGCTCGACAAAGGATCGCTCCAGCGAGCTCTCGAGGTGCCGATCCCGGCCGAACTCCGGGCCGAGCTGACAGGGGAGGCGAGCAGGATCGAAACAGGAGGTAGTCGTGGCCAAGAGTAGGAGCGGCACACGGGGCCGCCGTGGACCGCGCAAGCCGGTACGCCGCGACGTCGGAGTCCAGGGCGGCACGCAGCAGTCGTCGGATCCGCGCGACCGCGGTGCGATCGAGCTGCCGGCGAGCATCACCGTCAAGGACCTCGCCGATCTCCTCGGCGTCAACCCGGCAGACGTCATCCGCGAACTGATCAAGAGCGGCATCTTCGCCAACATCAACCAGGGCATAGACCGCGAGACTGCATCGCTGGTCGCCGAGGAGCTCGGTTACGAGGTAACCGAAGCGGCCCAGGCCGGCGCCGGCGCACCGAGCGGCGACGGCGCCCAGGGCGAGGCCGTGCCGGTGAGCGCCGCCACGAAGGAACAGCTGTACGAGGAGGACGACCCCAGCCTCCTCCTGCCGCGCGCCCCGATCGTGACTGTCATGGGTCACGTCGACCACGGCAAGACGTCGCTGTTGGACGCGATTCGGACCACGAAGGTCGCGGCCGGCGAGCGCGGCGGCATCACCCAGCACATCGGTGCGAGCGAGGTGATCAAGGACGGCCGCCACATCGTCTTCCTGGATACGCCGGGTCACGAAGCCTTCACCGCGATGCGCGCTCGCGGCGCCAAGGTCACTGACATCGCCATCGTGGTCGTTGCGGCCGACGACGGCGTCATGCCGCAGACTCTCGAGGCGATCGACCACGCCCGCGCGGCCAAGGTGCCGATCATCATCGCCCTCAACAAGATCGACAAGCCCGATGCCAACCCCGACCGCGTCAAGAACGGGCTGGCCGAAGCCGGGGTAGTGGTCGAGGAGTACGGCGGCGACGTGCCCATGGTCGCCGTCTCGGCGAAGGCTCGTCTGGGCCTGGACGAGCTGCTCGAGATGATCAATCTGGTGGCGGACCTGCAGGAGCTGAAGGCCAATCCGAAGCGCGCGGCAGTCGGCACGATCGTCGAGGCTGAGCTCGACAAGGGCCGCGGCCCGGTCGCTACGGCGCTGGTCCAAACCGGCACCCTGCGCGTCGGCGACGTGATCGTAGTCGGCGAGACCTACGGGAAGGTCCGCGCCCTCGAAAACGCCCTCGGCAAGCGCATCACCAAGGCCGGTCCATCGAGCCCGGCCGTCGTGTTGGGCCTGGCGGACGTCCCGCAGGCCGGCGACATTCTGCGCGTCGTCGCCGACGAGAAGATCGCCCGCAGCATGGTCGAGGAGCGCAAGGCTGCCTCGGCGGCGCGGACCGAAGGCAGTGGCCGCGCCACGCTCGAGGACCTCTACGCCCAGATCCAGGCCGGCCAGACCAAGGAACTGAGGATCATCCTCAAGACCGACGTCTCGGGCTCGCTCGGAGCGATCACCCACGCCCTGCAGCAGCTGTCGACCGACGAGGTTCGCATCAACGTCCTGCATGAAGGGGCCGGCGACGTGACCGACAACGACATCATGTTGGCCGCAGCCTCAGATGCGATCGTGGTCGCGTTCAACACCAAGGTGACTGACACGGCACGTCGCGCCGCTGAGTCGGAAAAGGTGGACGTCCGCAACTACGACATCATCTACAAGCTCACGGACGACATCAACGCGGCGCTTCGAGGTCTGCTCGAACCCGAGCAGGTCGAGACCGTGGAGGGTCGAGCGGAGGTCCGCAAGATCTTCCGCGTCGGGAAGGTAGCCGTCATCGCCGGCTGCTATGTCACCGACGGACGCATCGTGCGCGGCGGCGGCGCGCGAGTGTGGCGCGGCGGCAAGGTCATTACCACCGACAGGATCGAATCGCTCCGGCGCATGAAGGACGACGTCCGCGAAGTTGCTACGAACTTCGAATGCGGCATCGGGCTGGCCGGATCAAACGACCTGGTGGAAGGTGACATCATCGAGTGCTTCACCCAGCAGATGGTGAGCCGGGCGGCCGGTTGAGCCGGAGTAATCGGTCTCGATGACGCAAAGAACTGATCGGATCGACGAGCTCCTTCGCCAGGAGATCGGTCAGGCGCTCGAACGCGAGGTGACGGATCCGCGCATCGGATTCGTCACGGTCACGGACGTCGAGACCGTGCCGGACCTGTCGCGGGCACGCGTATGGGTGAGCGTCATCGGCACTGCCGAGCAGCGCAAGGAAACGCTCTCCGCGCTGCGACGGGCGATGCCGTTCATCCGCCACGGCCTGGGCTCCAAGATCAGGCTCAGGCGCATCCCCGAGCTGGAGGTGCGGCTCGACGATTCTATCGAGCGAGGCACTCGCGTCCTCCGGATCATCAACGAGCTCGAGGCCGGAAAGAACCCGGCGGACGAGGAGGGGGCTCGGGGCGAGTCGCTGCCCACGCCGGTGGCGCGGCTGCCGCACGAGGGCGATTCGCTCGACGAGTTGCTCGCGGCCGCGCCACCTCCCGAGTCGGCGCCGAAGCACGCTTCAAGACGCGGCCGGCCCGGAGAGCACCGAAGCGGGGCGCCAGGCACCGCCCCTGCCAGAACGAAGTCGCACCGGAAGTCGCGATGAGCGAGACCTCGCCGCGCGTCGACCTGTCGGCCTATGCCGCCGCCGTTCCCGACGAGGTCGTGGAGCGCCTGCGAAGTGCCCGGCGCGTCCTGACCATCTGCCACGAGAACCCCGAGGCAGACGCGCTGGGCTCGGCCCTCGCCATCGGCCTGCTCGTCGAAGCGGGTGGGGGAGTGGCGACGCCTGTTTGTGCGGACGCCGTCCCGGCGATGTATCACTTCCTCCCGGGCATGGACCGGTTTCGTCGCGAGCCCGACTCGTCCCTCGACTACGACCTGCTGGTCGTCTGCGACTGCGGTGAGCTCGAGAGAATCGGGCCGGTCTTGGAGTCGCACGCTGAGCTCTTCGCACGGGTGCCGATCCTCGATATAGATCACCACATCTCCAACCCGAGCTTCGGCGCGGCGGATTGGGTCGACCCTCACAGCTCGGCTACCTGCGAGATGGTGACGCTGCTGGCGTGGCGCCTTGGCGTTCCGCTTACGAGCGGCGACGGCACCCTCGCCTCCGCGCTGGCCGGCGGCGTGGTGATGGATACCGGCAACTTCCAGCACCCCAACGTGACGCCGCGAACGCTCGTCGTGACGGCCGCGCTCAAGGAAGCGGGCGCACCACTGAGCGAGATCGCGCGGCGCCTCTATCGCTCCAAGCCCAACACTCAGCTCTGCCTCTTCGGGCGCGTCCTGGCCCGGATGGAGTCCGATCTCGACGGCAGGTTGGTGTGGTCGACTCTCGAGCTGGCGGACCTGGCCGCGAGTGGCGCCCATTCGTCGGAGTCGGAGGGCCTGATCGACCTGCTCTCCCAGTCCGAAACCTCGGAGGCCGCGATCCTCTTCAAGGAAGCCGGCGAGTCCACTCGGATCAGCGTCCGGACGCGTGACGGCGGCGTGGACGCGACTGTCCTGACCGGAACGTTCGGGGGCGGCGGGCACGCCCGGGCCGCAGGCGCCACCCTCGAGCTGCCGCTCGAAGAGGCACGCAGGGCGGTGCTTGCGAAGGCGGCCGCCCTCGTCTCAGCGGTCGAGCGCTAGCGGTGGCGGCGCCTGCCAGGGGCATGGACGGGATTCTCGTCGTGGCCAAGGAACCCGGCTTCACCTCTCACGACGTCGTAGCCCTGGTCCGCAGACTCACTGGGACGCGCCGGGCGGGCCATGGCGGCACTCTGGACCCGTTCGCATCCGGGGTCCTGCCGGTCTTCCTCGGCATGGCGACGCGCCTGGTCGAATACCACATGGGCGACGGCAAGGCCTATCGAGCGACGGTCTGCTTCGGCGCCAGTTCTGAGACGGACGACCGCGATGGCGAGCTAGTGCCGGGTGCAGGGCCGGCGCCCCGACGCGAGGATGTCGAGGCGGCGCTGGCCGCGTTCGGGGGTCGGATCCTGCAGCGGCCGCCGGCCTACAGCGCCCTCAAGGTAGGCGGCCGGCGGGCATACGATCTGGCCCGAGAAGGAACCCCTGCCGAACTGGCGCCGCGTGCGGTCACGATCAGCCGGCTCGACCTCGTGGAGTGGGACGCTTCCGACCAGGACCGCCCCACTGCGGTCCTCGAAGTGGAGTGTGGCGCGGGCACGTATATCAGATCGCTCGCCCGCGACCTGGGAGAGCGGCTCGGCTGTGGCGCGTATCTGGGGGCGCTTGTCCGGGTCTCGAGCGGCCCGTTCCGAACGGCGGCCGCACACTCGCTCGACGAGGTCCGCCGGGCGGCCGCCGAGGGGCCCGCGGCGCTGGCGGAGCTCCTGCTGCCGATCGACGCCGGTCTCGACACGATTCCCGAAGCGCTGCTCACCGCGGCCGAGGTTGCGGCCGCTTCGCGTGGTCAGCAGGTCAAGCCGGTGCAGCGGCCGCAGGTCGAGGCCGGCGCAAGGGTCCGGCTCCTGGCGGAGGATCGATCGCTCGTCGGCATCGGGTCGTGGAAGGGCGGCCGGCTCGTCCCCGAGAAGATCTTCGTGGCCGCGCCGCCCCCGGCTTCAGGGGCTGCGTCTCGAGAGGGTGTAACCGCAACCGGGTCTGCAGGCGGCCGCCCGCAGGTCGAGCCGCGGCTTCGGATCGTCGATCCCGCCAACCGGATGACCGTCGTCTCGGGCATCGACGCCCTCAGCCCCGAGCTGGGCCGGCTCTATGTGGCGGTGGGCGTATTCGATGGTCTCCACCGCGGCCACCTGTATCTGCTTCGCGAGCTGCGGCGGGCGGCCGCGCGGGCGGGCGCCAGACCGGCGGTGATCACCTTCGACGCACATCCGGAGGAGCTGATCGAGGGTCTTGCGCCGCCGCTGCTGTGCGATCCGGACGAGCGCCTGGTTCGCCTTGGAGCGGCCGGGGTCGCGGTCACGGTCGTCCAGCACTTCGACCACGCCCTGCGGATCACTCCCTACGATGGCTTCGTCGCGGCGATCGGCAAGCACGTCGAGGTGGCGGGATTCGTCATGACGCCTGATGCGGCCTTCGGCTTCGAGCGCCGCGGCACCCCGGAAACGCTCAAGGCGCTCGGCGAGCGAGAAGGCTTCGCGCTGACGGTCGTCTCGTCCTTCCTGTCGAACGGCGAGCAGGTGCGCAGCTCGGAGATTCGCCGACGCATCGCAGCCGGTGACCTGGGCGGGGCGAGACAGCTCCTGGGCAGGTTCCACGGCGTCACGGGCACGCTGGCCCCAAGCCACGGCGCCGGGTTCTCTCCCCTGACCATCGAGCTCCCGGTTGCCCTCCCGCCGGACGGCCGCTACAGCGCGCTCGTCGGGCCGTCGTGGAAGCTCGGCGGCCGGCCCGAACCGGCCACGACCCCCGCGGTGGCCGAGGTTCTGGACGGCCAGGTTCGTCTCGAGACCTCGGGCGTGTCGCGCGCCGACGAGGTCCGAGTGGTTCTGCTCGGTCCGATTGAAGCGGTGGCAGCCGAGGTCCCTTGACATCGGGGCGAGCCCGGCGTCGTCGAGGGGCAAATTGAGACCCTGGTTTCAGGCTCGTCTGGCACGGGCCTGCGAACCCTGCTACCATCCGCCAGGCATTTAGAGAGTTAGGAACACCACCACAGTCACATAGAGCTATTCGGAGGATTGTGTGCCGCTCGCGCGGGAAACGAAGGATGAAGTCATTTCGGAGTACGCCGTGAAGGATGGCGATACCGGCTCCGCAGAGGTGCAGATCGCTCTCCTGACCGCAAGGATCAAGGAGCTCAACCAGCATCTGGCAGGCTTTCCGAAAGACAATCAGTCCCGCCGCGGCCTCCTCAAGCTCGTCGGACAGCGACGCCGCCTTCTTGCGTATCTCATCAAGAAGGACAACGCTCGCTATCGCGCCGTCATCGCACGGCTCGGACTGCGCCGCTAGCGCAATCAGCCCAGTCGCGAGGCGCCGCCTCGCGAAGGCTTCCGCTCCGGCCCGTTCCAGGCGAGACCAAGGACACATTCTTCCTCCTTATGCTCAGGAGGAATACCAACCCGTGTCTCAGACATTCGAGACGCAATTCGCCGGTCGAACCCTGACCATCGAGACCGGCAAGCTCGCCATGCTGGCGGGCGGCTCAGTAACCGTTCGCTTCGGCGACACCATGGTCCTCGGAACCGCCAATCGGTCGGATCCGCGGCCGGGCCTCGACTTCTTCCCGCTCACGGTCGAGTTCGAAGAGCGCATGTACGCCGCCGGGAAGATCCCGGGCGGTTTCATCAAGCGTGAGTCGCGCCCATCCGAACAGGCCATCCTGGCCTGCCGCCTGACCGACCGCCCAATCCGGCCGCTCTTCCCCGAGGGCTACAAAGACGACATCCAGATCGTGATCACGGTCCTGTCGACGGACCAGGAGAATCACACCGACGTGCTCGGCACGTTTGCCGCCTCCTGCGCCCTAACGATCAGCCCGATCCCGTTCCTCGGGCCCATCGGCGCAGTCCGTATCGGTCGCATCGATGGCGAGTTCGTGGTGAACCCCACGGTCAGCGACCTCGAGCGCTCCGACATCGACCTCATTGTCTCGGGCACTCGCGACGCCATCATGATGGTCGAGGCGGGCGCCTCTATCGTCCCCGAAGATGTCATGGCCGACGCCATTCTCTTCGGCCACCGGGCCCTTCAGCCGCTGATCGACATCCAGGATGAGATGCGCGCCGCCGTCGGCAAGCCCAAGTCCGTCGGCTACCTGGAGCCCGGGATCGGCTCCGTCCTGGAGTTCGTCAAGAAGGTCGGCCAGCCCGGCTCCGAGTTCGTGGTGCTCGATACCGAGACGACCGGTCGCGACCCCAAGGTCGCGGACCTGATCGAGATCGGCGCCGTTCGCGTGCGCAGCGGCCAGATCGTGGATCGTTTCTCAACCTTCGTGAACCCCGGCCGCGACATCTTCGGCGCCCAGATGCACGGCATAACTAACGTCGAAGTCGCCGGCGCTCCGGTGGCAAAGGACGCGGCCGAGAAGCTGCTCGCCTTCGTAGGCGGCGCCCCGGTGGTTGGCCACAATGTCGGCTTCGACCTCGGCTTCCTGGATTTCGCCCTGGGTGAGACCGGGAAGTTCATCGAAGGCGGTTACTTCGACACGCTCGTGATCGCCCGCGAGGGTTATCCGGACCTCGAGTCCTACAAGCTCGGCGACGTCGCTCGCTTCTTCGGCATTACCGTCGAGACCGTTCACCGCGGGCTGGCGGACGCCGAGACTACCGCGGCCGTCCTGGCCAAGTTCGCGGAAGACCTCCCGAACCGGATCCAGAACCTGCGTGACGCAATCGCCATCTCGATCCGCGCCAACCGCCAGGAAGGCGAGGATCCGGCCGGCCTGCTAGAGGCCGCGCGAAGGCAGGCTCGCGTCAGCAAGGGCCTGTTCCAGCTGGTTCAGAAGAAGACAGTCCGCAATGTCGTCCTCGACGAAGGCATCCGCATGGACGGCCGCGGCGTCGACGAGCTCCGCCAGATCTCGGTCGAAGTCGGCGTCCTGCCTCGCGCGCATGGCTCCGGCCTCTTCACCCGGGGCCAGACTCAGGCCCTCACAGTAGCCACGCTCGGCCCCTCCTCCGACGTGCAGCGGATCGACACGATCAGCCCGGAGACCGAGAAGCGGTTCCTCCACCACTACAACATGCCCCCGTATAGCACCGGCGAGAACAAGCCGATGCGTGGCCCCGGGCGTCGCGAGATAGGCCACGGCCACCTCGCCGAGCGAGCCCTGCTGCCAGTCCTGCCGTCCGAGGACGAGTTCCCGTATGTCATCCGCCTCGTGAGTGAGTGCGTGACGTCGAACGGCTCGACGTCGATGGCCTCGACCTGCGGCTCGAGCCTCGCGCTGATGGACGCCGGCGTGCCGATCAAGGCCGCCGTCGGTGGCGCCGCGATGGGCCTCATCAGCGAGCCGGATGGCCGGTTCGTGGTCCTGACCGACATCCTCGGCAAGGAAGACGCCTTCGGCGACATGGACTTCAAGGTGACCGGCACCCGCGAGGGCGTGACGGCGCTGCAGATGGACATCAAGGTCAAGGGCATCAGCGAGGCGATCATCCGCCAGGGCCTTGAGAAGGCCCACACGGCCCGGATGGCCATCCTCGACAAGATGGATGCGGTCATCCCGACGAGCCGCACCGAGATGAGCAGCTTCGCGCCGCGCATCATCACCATCAAGATCAATCCCGAGAAGATCCGCGACATCATCGGCAAGGGCGGTTCCGTGATCCGCAAGATCCAGGAGGAGACCGGCACCGAGATCAACGTCGAGGACGACGGCACGGTCCAGATTGCCGCGGTGTCGGGCGACAGCTCGCGCAAGGCGGTCCAGTGGATCGAGTCTCTCACTCGCGAGGTCGAGGTCGGCGGGCTCTACCTGGGCAAGGTCACCAGGATCATGGGCTTCGGCGCGTTCGTCGAGATCCTGCCCGGCAAGGAAGGCCTGGTCCGGATCGGCGAGCTGGCCGACTACCACGTACCTACGGTTGAGGACGTGGTTTCGGTGGGCGACGAGGTGATGGTCGTGGTGGTCGAGATCGACCGCCAGGGCCGGATCAACCTCTCGCGCAAGGCTGCGATGCAGCGCCATCTGGCTCGCGCCGAGTCTTAGTCGGAAGAGACGGGGCCGGTCGGTATCGGCCAGCCCAGAGTCTCCTGCATAAGGCGACTGCATAAGCCAGGGCATATGCACGTGGCTCGGGAGTTCCCGGGGCTCGCTGGTATACTCCGGCGGCGCCAAGCAATTCAACGAACCTGAGTGGAGCCATGTCCCGAGAGCCTCGCCCGCTGACAGTCGCGGTCGTCGGTGCCACCGGCGTCGTCGGCAGAACGATGATCCAGGTCCTCGCGGAACGGCGGTTCCCGGTTGGCGAGCTCCGGCTGTTGGCCTCGGGCCGTTCGGCCGGGTCGACCGTGAGCGCCGACGGACGCACCCTGACGGTAGGGGAGGCGACGCCCGAGGCCTTCGAGGGCGTGGACATCGCCCTCTTCTCGGCCGGAACCGGCGTGTCGCGCGAGCTGGCTCGAGAGGCTGCAGCGCGCGGGGCAACCGTAATCGACAACTCCAACGCCTGGCGCATGGAGGCGGCCGTCCCTCTGATCGTCAGCCAGGTCAACCCCGATGACTGCGAGTGGCACGAGGGCATCATCGCCAACCCCAACTGCTCGACGATGCAACTCGCGCCGGTTCTCATGGCGCTCCGTGACACCGCCGGCATCGAGCGAGTCGTCGTCGATACGTACCAGTCGGTGTCGGGGACTGGGGCAGAGGCGCTGGCCGAGCTCGAGACCCAGATTCGGGCGCACGTCGCCGGCGATCCGAAGGTCGCGACCGTCTACCCGCACCCGATCGCCTTCAACGCCCTGCCCGAGATCGACGTCTTCCTGGAGAACGGCTACACCCGCGAGGAGTGGAAGGTCGTGACCGAGAGCCGGAAGATCCTCCATCTCCCGGACCTGCGGCTTTCCTGCACGGCGGTCCGTGTCCCGGTCTTCGTCAGCCACTCCGAGGCGGTCCACGTCGAGACCGTGAAGCCGATGACGGCCGATGAGGCTCGCACGGCCTTCGCCACAGTACCCGGCGTCGTCGTCATGGACGAGCCCGGATCTCACGTCTACCCGATCGCCACGCAGGCGGCCGGCAAGGACGAAATCTTCGTGGGTCGAGTCAGGAAGGACCTGTCGGTGGAGCGCGGCCTTGCGTTCTGGGTGGTCAGCGACAACCTTCGTAAGGGCGCCGCAACCAACGCAGTCGAGATCGCAGAAGTGCTCGTCGAGCGTGGCTGGGTGAAGGCCCGTTCGCGCCGGGGAGTGCCGAGCGGGGTCGGGGAGCCGTCGTGACCGAGGCCGAGCGCCGGGCGGCGCTCGACGTTATCGCGGCAGAGGTGGCGGTCTGCACCCGCTGCCGTCTGCATCAGACCCGGACTCGAGCGGTACCCGGCGAGGGAACCGCCGCTACCGAGGTCATGTTCGTGGGCGAAGGTCCGGGGTTCAACGAGGACCGTCAGGGCCGGCCCTTCGTGGGCCAGGCCGGCGCTCTCCTGACCGAGTTGCTCGGTTCGGTCGGCTGGTCCCGCAACGAGGTGTTCATCACCAACGTCGTCAAGTGCCGGCCGCCCGAGAATCGTGACCCGGAGCCGGACGAGATCGCGGCCTGCGCGCAGTTTCTTTCCCGCCAGCTTGCGGCCCTCGATCCGGCGCTGGTAGTCACGCTGGGCCGCTTCTCGATGGCCCGCTTCAGCCCCGGTGCACGGATCGGCCAGGTCCACGGGACGTTCCGCCCGGCCGACGCCGAGGCCGGCGCGCCGGCGGCTCTCACCTACGCCATGTACCACCCCGCCGCGGCGCTACATCAGGGATCGCTCAAGGCCACGCTCTTCCGAGACATGGAAGGTGTGCCGGCGGCACTGCTGGAGGCCCGCCGGCGGAGGAGATCGATCGGAGCCACGGCTGGAGCGACCACTCCGGCTCCGGCCATAGTCTCCATGGCAACCCTCGCCGCCGGAAGCGGCGAAACCATTGACGCCGCTCAGGCGGTGACAGCGGCATCGAATGCATCGCTGCCGGCGCCCGAGATCGCCGCAACACCGACAGGGGCGGCCCCGGCCGCCCCGACATCCCGTCAAGCCGAGCCACTCGAATCGCCCTATGCGGTCGAAACCCCGGCCCTGGCTGCAGAATCCGACCCGACAGACCAGCTCACCCTCTTCTAGGATGGACGCAACTGGACGGTCCCGTCACGCGAGTAGCAATGCCTGATAACGAGACTCCGCTCCGAATCATCCCCCTCGGAGGCGTGGGGGAGATCGGCAAGAACATGTACGTGTTCGAGTACGGCGACGACATCGTCGTGGTCGACTGCGGTCTGATGTTCCCCGACGAGGAGATGTTCGGGATCGACCTGGTCATCCCCGACGTCACCTACCTGCGCGAGAACCGGGAGAAGGTTCGCGCCTTCCTCATCACCCACGCCCACGAAGACCATGTGGGCGGTCTGCCGTATGTCCTGCCGTACTTCCCGGGCGTTCCGGTCTACGCTTCGACGCTGGCCCGCGGCCTGCTCGGGATCAAGATCAAGGAGCACAAGCTCCACGACAATCCTCTCTTGCCTCTCGATCCGGGCGACATGCTCCAGATCGGCCCGTTCCGGATCGAGCCGTTCCGGATCAGCCACTCGATCCCTGACGCCATGGGGATCGCGCTTCACACGCCGGTCGGCACGGTCGTCACGACGGGCGACTTCAAGTTCGACCACACGCCGGTCGACGGCCGCCGCTCGGACTTCGCCATGCTCTCGAGGCTCGGAGAAGACGGCGTCATCTGCCTGCTGTCGGACTCGACGCGCGCCGAGAGCCCCGGCTACACGCTCTCCGAGCGTACCGTCGGCGAGACCTTCCGCGAGATCATGGAGCCGCTCGACGGCCGGGTCATCGTGGCCACCTTCGCCAGCAACATCGCCCGGATCCAGCAGGTCATCGACGCCGCGGCCACATTCGATCGCAAGGTGGCGGTCGTCGGCCGCTCCATGGAGCAGAACTTCCGCATTGCCACGGACCTCGGCTATCTCACCTACGCCCCCGGCCAGATCGTGGGCAAGGATCAGATCGGGTCGGTGGCAGCCAACCGCATCGTCATCGCCACGACCGGAGCCCAGGGCGAACCGATGGCGGGTCTGGCTCGGATGGCCAACCGCGACCACCGTTACGTGGAGATCCAGCCGGGCGACACGGTCATCGTCAGCGCCAGCCCGATCCCCGGCAACGAAGAGTACGTGGCCCGCACGATCGACAACCTCTTCAAGGCCGGCGCCAACGTCTTCTACCACACCGTCAAGCACGCCCACGTGTCGGGCCACGCCAGCCAGGAAGAGCTCAAGCTGATGCTCGGCCTGACCCGGCCCAAGTACTTCATCCCTATCCACGGCGAGTTCCGGATGCTCGTCCAGCACGGCCGCCTCGCCGTCGAGACCGGGGTGGCGCCGGAGAACGTCTTCATAATCGAAAACGGTCAGGCCATCGAGTTCTTCGCCGACGGCAGCGCCCGCCGGGCGGCGCCGGTGACTTCCGGCTACGTCCTCGTGGACGGGCTGTCGGTTGGCGACGTCGGCGAAGTGGTGCTGCGCGACAGGCGCGCCCTGGCCAGCGACGGCATGTTCATCGTCGTGGTCACCGTCGACAAGCAGACCGGCAAAGTCGTGGCGCGGCCCGAGATCGTGACTCGGGGCTTCGTCCACGGCAACGAGCGCGATCCACTCATGATCGGAGCCGTGGAGCACATCCTGGCCGCGATCGAAGGCCAAGGCGACCGAACCAGCGAGGTGGGCCTGCTCAAGAGCCAGATCAAGGACGAGATTTCTCGGTATCTATACGAGCGGACGCGCCGGCGGCCGCTCGTATTCCCAGTCGTGGTGGAGGTGTAAATGCCGTCCCGAGCCACCGCCGCGTCGAACCGGTCGAGCTCCACCCGGAGCAGTCGCGCCGTTCCTCCGGTACGGAGACGGCGTTCGCCGCACCGCTGGACGGTCTCGGCCGAGATCCTGCGCTGGCTCCTCGCGCTGGCGATGCAGCTGGTGGGCGTGACGCTTCTGATCGGGCTCACGATCCAGGGTGGCTCGCTGACCAGCTGGGAGCGCGATGCTATAGCGCCCTGGTTCGGCACGGCCCGCTGGCTGCTTCCGCCGGTCCTCATCCTGCTCGGCTATCACCTCGAGCGGGTTCAGGGCGACCACTGGGACTGGCAGCTGACTCTAGTCGGGAGCTGCCTGGCCTACGTCTCGCTATTGGGCCTTGCCGGGCTGCTCGAGGGCAATTGGGGCAAGTGGCCGGCGGCCGGATACATCGGCCGGGCCCTGGCCCACTTCCTCTCGCCCCTGGTCACCGGACCGGGCACCGGCTTCCTCCTGACGCTGGGCATGGTTGCGGGCACCCTCCTCGCTCTCGACATGTCTCTGCCCGCCGTCATGGCTCCGCTCGGCCAACTCGTTTCGCACGCCATGAGCCAACTGTTCAGACCGGCTCCTGGCGAGGCGACGACCAAGGGCACATCCGCCCCGACTCGAACGGACCGGCCCGAGAAGGCGGCGAAGGACGCAACCACCGCCGACGCGCGCCGCTTCGGCGACGACCGCACGCCGGCGATCCCGGTCGCAGTGCCCAACCCGGGGCCCACCTCACTGACCTTTGCCCCGCCGATGGCGGGCACCATGCGCGAGTCCGGACCGCCGCGCGAAGCAGCTTCGCAGGGACGCGAAGGGGGCTCGGTGCGGGACGGCGCCACGCTTCGCGGTCCACACCCCGGTTTGGAAGCACCGGCTCAGTCGAAGCTGCTCGGCGCGTCCGTCGCCACGACAGAGAAGCCGCGCGTCGAATACAGGCTGCCGCCGCTCACGTTGCTCGACGACGCGGCTCCGAGGATCGGCGAGAGCGGGATGGATCACGAGCGAAACGCCGCGATCATCGCCGCGAAGCTGGCCAGCTTCAACATTCCGGCGCGAGTAGCCGTGTGGAATGCCGGCCCAGTGGTGACCCAGTACGAGATCGAGCCGTCGCCGGATATCAAGGTCTCGCGCATCGAGGCCCTCTCGGACGACCTGGCCATGGCCCTGGCCGCGCGCACCATCCGCATCGAGGCTCCGATCCCGGGCAAGAGCGTCGTGGGCATCGAGATCCCGAACAAGGACTTCAACATCGTCGCCCTGCGGCGGATCCTCGAGGAGGTCGACTTCCAGGCGACCTCCAAGCTGACCTTCGCCCTGGGCCGCGACGTCGCCGGCCACGCCCGAGCGGCCGACCTGGCCAAGATGCCGCACCTGCTGATCGCCGGCGCGACCGGTTCCGGGAAGAGCGTAATGGTCAACGCGTTGATCTCGAGCCTGCTCTGCAAGGCCACCCCGACCGAGGTCCGGCTCGTGCTGGTCGATCTCAAGCGGGTCGAGCTCTCGGCGTACAACGGCCTGCCGCATCTCATGGTGCCCGTGATTACGGAGACCGAACGGGCCAAGGCGGCGCTCAAGTGGGCCGTGACGGAGATGGAGAACCGCTACCGGCGCTTCGCCGGCGCCACCGCCCGCAACCTGGCCGGCTACAACGAAACCAGGGCCGATCCCGCCGACCGCCTGCCGTACGTGGTCATCATCGTCGACGAGCTGGCCGACCTGATGATGCGCGAGGGCAAAAACGTGGAGGAACCGATCGTAAGGCTCGCGCAGAAGGCCCGCGCCACGGGCATCCACCTGGTCCTGGCGACGCAGCGGCCTTCGGTGAACGTCGTGACCGGTCTGATCAAGGCCAACTTCCCCAGCCGCATCGCGTTCGCCATGGCTTCCCAGATCGACTCGCGAACCATCCTCGACATGCCCGGCGCGGAGGATCTCATCGGTCGGGGCGACATGCTCTTCCAGCCCGCTGACCTGCCGCGGCCGATACGCTTGCAGGGCGTCTTCGTCTCGGACAAGGAGATCGGCAACATCTGCGAACACTGGCGGGCCGAGGCGGAGCCGCACTACGACATGGCCATCGTCGAAACGGACGAGGAGCCGTCGAACGCGAACGAGCTGCCCGACGAAGATGCAGACCGACTCATGCTCGATGCCGTGGGCGTCATCCAGGAGTACGATCGTGCATCTGCGTCGCTGCTCCAGCGACGCCTCAAGATCGGTTACGCCCGCGCCGCGCGGATCATCGATCAGCTGGAGGCACGGGGGTACATCGGCCCGTTCGATGGGTCGAACGCGCGGCAGGTGCTGCGCCGCGACCGTGCGCCGTCCGATTCACGCGGTGGATACGGCGAGGACGAGGTATGACGAGCACTAGGCCAACGCGGCGTCCGGGACGCCGAATGATCGGCCAGAGGACGCCCCACGCCGGGACGGGCCTGGACGGTCGATCGGCGGTCGGAGAACGCCTGCGAGACGCGCGCGAGATCCGTGGGGTAGACCTCTACCGCGTCGAGCGTGACACGAAGATCCGGCACAAGTTCCTCGCCGATCTCGAGGAGGGTGACTTCGCGGACCTGCCCGGCGACGTCTATACGCGCGGCTTCCTGAGGAACTACGCCACTTACCTGGGCCTCGACGCGGACGAGATCGAGGAAGAGTGGCGCCGGGAGGCCGGCGGCAGTGGCCCGGTCAGTGCGTTGATAGTCGGACCGCAGCCGCTGACGATCCGCCGCGGCGTGGCCTTCCAGCGCAGCCACGTGATAATCGGCGTCGTCGCCATCGTCGTCCTGCTGGTCGCCGCCTACTTCGGGTATCAGCTGACGCGCTACCTCTCGTATCCGACGCTCGCGGTCAGCTCCGCTGGTTCGGCGCCCATTACGGTCCCGATCGGGACCACCAGCTACGTCCTGAAAGGCACGGCTACGCCCGGGACCACCGTCCTCATCAAGTGGAACGGTCAAGACCCTCAGATCGTCGTCGCCGATGACGCGGGCCAGTGGACCTACAAGGCGGTCCTGCAGAACGGCCCCAACCAGTTCGACATCACGGCCAAGAACCTCGACACCAGCCACGCCAGCAACACCGTCAGGCTGATCGTCGTCGTTCCGGTTCCGACCCCGACGCCGCTGACGCCGCAGGTTGCCTTCTCCACGCCAGCGGACGGAGCGACGCTCGCCAATGGCAACGTGACCGTCAACGGCACAACGACCGACGTCGCCACAGTCACGGTGACCCCGACCTACCTGGGGCCGCCGCTGGCCGCCGGGTCCACGATGCCGCCAGCCACCCCGAGCGCATCCGCGGCCGCGAGTTCGGCGCCTTCGGCCGGCGCTTCCGCCGTTGCCTCGGCCGGGCCGTCGGGAACTCCTGGTCCGCAGGCGGGCTCGACAAAGACCGGCGCCGATGGCGCGTTTACGGTCAACCTCACGCTCACGCCGGGCAGGTGGCAGCTCTCGCTCGTCGGCTTGAGTCCGACCGGTGCCGTGACGAAGCCGGCATTGAGAACCGTGACCGTGCCATTCAAAGGCATCAACGTCGTGATCCAGATCAAAGGCGGGGCCACGTCTATCTCGATCTACCACGACAACATCGCCGACGACGCCGGTCATGTTCAGGCGGATGGCTGGACGTTGACCGTAGTCGGGAGCAAGTACGTGTGCGTCAATACAAGTCATCCGGCCTTTGTCTTCATCACCGTCAATGGCACGCCCTACGGTCCCATCAGTGGGTTTGGCGGTAGACACGCCTATATCGACGCGAACGGGCCCAGGGACATCGGAGCCTGCCCCTAGCAGGCCATGGATAGCGAGCCGCTGGTCCAGCTGGTCGAACACCTCCAGGCGACCTGCCTGGATCGCGGCCTCACGGTCGCGACCGCGGAATCGTGCACGGGCGGTCTCGTCGCCAAGCTCATAACCGACATTGAGGGATCGAGCGGGTACTTTCGAGCCGGGATCGTCTCCTACGCCAACGACGCCAAGCTGCGCCTGCTGGGCGTACCCGACGACTTGCTCGCGGCCCACGGCGCCGTGAGCGCGCAGGTAGCCCGCTCGATGGCCCTCGGCGCACTCGAGCGCACCGGCGCCGACCTCGCGGTCGCGGTCACTGGTGTCTCCGGGCCGTCGGGCGGAAGCCCTGCCAAGCCAGTTGGGCTCACGTACGTGGCCGTGGCCGATGCGACCGGCGTGGACGTGCGACGTTTCGTCTGGTCGGGCGATCGGGCAGCAAACCGTGAGTCCAGCGCCCGCGCCGCGATCGAGCTGATGCTGGAGAGAGTCGCGACAGCCGACGCGAGCGGCAGCGCCGGGTGAAGACCGTACGTGGCGCAGCCTCCGTGGGGAGTGGCCTTGACCCCGCCAGAGAGGCTCGACCGATCCGTCATGGCGAGCGCATCCACGTCGTTGGCGCGGCCGGCGCGGGGGCGTCTGCGGCCGCTCTGCTCGCTCATCGCGGCGGAGCCGAGGTCAGCGGCTGCGACCCGGGCGGCCCGTCGCCCTATACGCCGCCGCTGGAAGCTGCCGGAATCCACCTCGAATGGGCCCACGATCCAGGCCACGTCACCGCCGGGCCGCCACCAGATCGGCTCGCTGTGACAAAGGCCCTGACGGCCGTGGATCCGGACAACGCCGAGCTGCGTGCCGCAAGGGCAGCGTCTGTCCCGGTCGAGCCGTGGCAGCAGGTGATCGCCGACGCCGCGGTCGGAAAGACACTCGTGGGCGTGGCGGGGACGCACGGCAAGAGCACGACCGCGGGCTGGCTGGTTCACGTCCTGGCCGAAGCCGGCCTGGACCCGTGTGCCTGCGTCGGGGCGTTGCTGCCTGCGCCGCTGACCGGCGGGCTGCCGTCGACGGCGCGCTGGGGGCAAGGAATGCCGTTCGTCGTCGAAGCGGACGAGTACGCGGGCAACTTCGACTCATATCGGCCCGACGTGACCGTCCTGACATCGGCCGAGTGGGATCATCCGGACGTCTTCGCGGACCGGGCAGCCGTGGTCGATTGCTTCGCCTCCTGGCTGGAGCGCGCCGCCCGGACCGCGCCGCGGCCCATCCTCGTGGCTAACGTGGCCGACTCCGGCGTGGCAGACGTCGTGGCGCGGCTCCGCGGCTGGCCCGGTCGAGTCATCGGTACGCGGCTCACGACCGAGGCGGCGGTCGATGCGCGCGGTACGGAAACCTTGCTCGCTGGGGCGATCGTCGCGGCCGACGCCGGGGGAACGGAGTTGCGCCTGGACGGTATGAGGCTGCCGCGCCCGCTGACCCTCCACCTGCGGCTTGCGGGCCGCCACAACGCGGCCAACGCTCTGGGCGTGGCTGGAGCTGCTCTCGTGCTGGGTGTCCCGCCCGAGGCCCTGGCCGACGTGATCGCGAGCTTCGGCGGCGTTGGGCGGCGTCTGGAGCGGAAGGGTGAGGCGAGGGGCGTCGTCGTGTACGACGATTACGGCCATCACCCCACTGCGATACGCGAGACGCTCGCCGCCATACGCCAGCTGGAACCCGGACGGCGCATCTGGGCCGTGTACGAACCGCTCACGTACCACCGCACGGCGGCCATGCTCGAGGAGTTCGCGGCGGTGCTCGCGACGGCAGATGGCGTCGTGATCGCAGACATCTGGGCCAGCCGCGACCCGGACACGACCATCACCTCGGCCGCCGCTCTGGCCGCGGCTGCAGCCAGACGCAGGCCGGGTCTGCGGGCCGTGGCGCCCGGCACGGTCGAGCAAACCGCTGCCTGGCTCGAACGCGAGGTCCGCCCCGGTGACGCCGTCCTGGTCATGGGCGGCGGTAAGAGCTATCGGATTGCGGAGCTGCTCATGGCGGATCTGCTCCGTTGAGGCCGCGAGGCACGGCCCGGACCTCCCGATCTTGACTGTCGCAACGGCGTCCCGGTGCTGCACAATCAACGCCACCCGGAGCACGCCCGCTATCTCGCCCTGCGACAACGCACGACGGTGAGGCGGAACGGATCCGGATCGGTTTCCACGGAAGCGCAAGGAGGGTAGATGGCAGGCGAATCCTCATTCGACGTGGTGAGCGACTTCGACGATCAGGAGATGCGCAACGCGCTGGACCAGGTTCGGCGTGAGGTTCAGCAGCGGTACGACTTCAAGGGCGCGACTTTCGATCTGTCGCAGGCGAAGACCGAGCTGGTTCTGGTCACGGATGACGAGTTCCGGGCCAAGGCAATCCGGGAGATCATCGAGTCGAAGGCCGTCAGGCGGGGGCTGTCGTTGAAGATCTTCGACTGGGGCAAGATCGAGCCGGCGGGTGGGAACAAGGTCCGGCAGCAGATAGTGCTGAGGCGCGGCCTGGACGAGGATCTGGCCAAGAAGCTGAGCAAGCTGGTCCGTGACGAGTTCCCGAAGGTCAAGCCGCAGATCCAGGGCGACGCGTTGCGTATCTTCGCCAAAAGCAAGGACGATCTCCAGCGCGTGATTGTCAGGCTCAAGGAACTGGATGAACCGCTGCCGCTGCAGTTCACGAACTACCGGTGAGAGCCGCTCGGTAATCCGGCGCGGCAATCCGAAGGAGTACGGCAATGTCCATGGACGAGACCGGGGCAGCCACCATCACGGTCGGCCAAGCCCTGGCGGCAGGTCTGGCTCGTGCCGGCGTGAAGATCGCCTTCACGGTTCCGGGCGAGAGCGTACTGGGATTGCTGGAGGGGCTGGCTGCCAATCACATCCGCGTCGTCGCGACGCGCCACGAAGGGTCGGCCGCCTTCATGGCCGAGGCGGTGGCGCAGCTCACCGGCCGCCCTGCGGTGTGCATCGCCACCCGCGCGCCTGGAGCCTCGAACCTCGCGATCGGGCTTCACGCCGCTCGAGCCGACTCTGCGCCCGTCATCGCGATCGTCGGACAGGTCCGCCGCGATGTGCAGGGCCGCGAGGCATTCCAGGAGATGGACCTGGTCCGAGCCTTCGAGCCGATCGTCAAGTGGGCCGCGGAGCTCAAGGAACCATCGGAGGCCGGGGCCCTGATCGACAAGGCAATCGCCACGGCTATGCGGGGACGGCCGGGGCCGGTGCTGCTCGCCGTCCCATCCGACGTGTGGGACTTGGCCGTCCCGGCGGGGAATGGCCAGGTTGCCGCCTTCCATCCCGACCACGCGGCCGAGCCGGACCCGACCCTCGTCCGCAAGGTCCTCCACCTGCTCGGCGACGCGCACAGGCCGCTGATTCTCGCCGGCGCCGGCGTGCTGCATGCCCGCAGCACCGACGCGCTCGTCCGGTTCGCCGAAACGATGCGCGTACCCGTGGTTGCCTCGTGGCGACGCGGCGACGCGTTCCCCAACGACAACCCGCTCTACCTCGGCATGACCGGGCCAGGGGCGTCGCGCAGCGTCCAGGCGCGGCTCGAGGAGGCGGATGCCCTGCTGGTGCTCGGTTGTCGCCTGAGCGAGATGACCACGTACGGTTATCGAGTGCCGGGCCCTTCGACGCGATGGGCCCAGATCGACGTGGAGCCGCGTGGAGCGGCCACGGCGCACAAGCCCGAGATCGTGATGGCCGCCGATGTCGCGGCCTTCCTGAGGGTGGCCCAGCGCGTCCTGACCCGAGCCGCGTTCGACGCTGCCACACTCGACGAGCGCACCGCGGCAAACGTCGCCGATCGGGCGGCCTACGAAGCGGGCTCTCTGGTCGATGCCGAGCCGTGGGACGGCCCGGGCGTTCACCCCGGCCGAGTCGTTGCGACGCTGGCACGGGTCCTGCCGCCGGAGGCGATCCTGACAACCGACGCCGGGGACTTCGGAACGTGGGCTGCCCGCGGCTACCGGTTCCACAGACCGGGCACTTTCGTGGGTTCTTCTGCCGGGCCGATGGGCTACGGCCTGCCGGCGGCGATCGGGGCGGCGCTGGCGCGCCCGGGCCGTCTCGGCGTGGCGCTCGCCGGCGACGGTGGCTTTGCCATGACCATGGCCGAGATGGAGACGGCGGTCCGCGAAAGAGCACACGTGGTGGCCCTCGTCTTCGACAACGGCCGCTACGGCACCATCTGGCGGCACCAGCAGCAGCGAGGGATGAATGCCGGCCTGGCCACCAAGCTCGGGCCGGTGGACTTCTCCGCTGTTGCGGAGGCGTGCGGAGCCCTCGGCATCTCGGTGCGCAGCGACGACGAATTCGAGCCGGCGCTGATCCAGGCCCTGGAGGCTGGCCGTCCCGCCCTCCTCCACCTCGCCCTCGATCCACGCTGGACCACGCCGGATGCCTCGCCCGCGGCCGACGACTGGGAGGCCTCGGAAACGGTGGGCACGCCCGAGGAGGAAGGCATTGAGACCGTCGGGACCGAGCCTGGAGCAGGTGCCGCCGCAGCGCCGGCCGAAGCGATCGCCGTGGACACGGTAGACACGGTGGACACGGTGGACACCGACTCGGGACCAGCGGTGACGACCGACGCTACCGACGCTACCGACGAAAGCGCCGACGCCGACGCCGACGCCGACGCCGACGATCTCCCGTCTGCGGAATCAGAGGAGGAAGTCGCGACCGAGGAACTGGTAACGGCCCCGACTGCCGGCGAGGTCGAGCCGACGGAGTAGGGGAGCCGAAGGTGCCTGTGGGCTGGCAGACACCCCGACCGCCCCGGCTGGCTCGCTCCCTCTACGGGGTCGCGAGGCTGCCCTGAAGCTCAGGCCGTGGGTTGCGCGAGGCGCCTCTCCAGAACTAGCTGGACGCGTCGCTCGTGGAGCGCTCGCTCCAGCCCAACGGGATACGTGTGCGGGTTTAGCAGGCGTCGGATCGCGGGATGCAGGCTGCCGACCTGTTCGTGGGCTCGGGCACGGATCTCGTCGATAGGTGGAGCGGCGGCGATACGGCGTCCGCTGCGCATCGCCGGGAGAACCAGCTCTTCCGGCCGCCAGGTGGCGTCGATGGCTCGCATATGGAGCGCGTCCGCGGGGTCGACGATGACGTCGCCGTCGGGCGGAGCCGGCAGGTCTTCATCGTAGATCATGTCGGCCCGGAAGCGGCCTGACGAGTCCACATAGCGGCGGACACCCAGCACACCCGGAATCGAGATCTTGGCGCTGTGCTCGGACAGCTTGACCGGGTAGCGCCAGCCTCCGTTCCGGTCGCAGATGGCGGTCAGCTTGTAGATCGCGCCCAGTGCCGGCTGGTCGTAGCAGGTGTCCAGCCGGGTCCCGACGCCCCAGATGTCGATCCGCGCCCCCTGTTCGCGCAGGGAGGCGATGGTGTACTCGTCGAGGTCGTTGGAGGCGATGATCTTGGTATCGACGAAGCCGGCCTCGTCGAGCATCCGCCGCGCCTCGGTCGACAGGTAGGCCAGGTCGCCGGAGTCGAGGCGGATCCCGGCCAGCTTCCTGCCCATGGCCTCGAGGCGCTGACCGGTCTCTATCGCATGGATCACACCCGTGAGCGTGTCGTACGTGTCGACCAGGAGCGTCACGTTGTCGGGCTGGGCGTCGGCGTATGCGTCGAAGGCGATCTGCTCGTCGTCGAACACCTGGACCCAGGAATGGGCGTGGGTGCCGCGCACCGGAATGCCGAACAGCCGGCCTGCCAGGACGTTCGAAGTCGCGGCTACGCCGCCGATATAGGCTGCCCTCGCCGCGGAGAGCGCGCCATCGATGCCCTGCGCCCGCCGCAGCCCGAACTCCAGAACCGAGCCGCCGCCGGTGGCCTCGACGACCCTGGCGGCCTTGGTTGCGACGAGCGTCTGGAAGCCGATGACGGTGAGCAGGACGCTCTCGACCAGCTGAGCCTGGAAGAGCGGTCCGCGGACCCTCAGCAATGGCTCGTTTGCGAAGACCACCGTGCCCTCGGGGATGGCGTCGACGTCGCAGCTGAACTTGAGCCTCGCCAGGGTGTCCAAGAAGGCGGCGTCGAAGAGGGGCTCCTGCCCGGCTCCGCGCAGGCTCCTCAGGTACTCGATGTCGTCCGAATCGAAGCGCAGATTCTCGAGTATTGCGATCGCGTCATCGAGGCCCGCCATGACGGCGTATCCGCCGCCGAAAGGCAGTGTCCTGAAGCTCAGCGAGAAGACGGCCTCGCTGGCGGCCACGCCGGCCTTCTCGTAGCCGGCCCCCATCGTCAGCTCGTAGAGGTCCGTGAGGGTGGCGAGGCTGGTGCGGTAGATGTCAGATACGCGGGACACTGTGGCCTCGCCGCGGTGCTTCCGATTCGGGCGCGACCGGCCCACGGGCTACGAACCGGGCCGGCTCGTTGAACGTGTCGGGCCTCTGCCGCCCGGCAGGCCCACCCACGGGGCGGAACTCCCGCCTGCCAGCCACTCCCATCGCGTGCCTCCAAGTCCAGCGAGTCGCCACTAACCTCACCGGCGCAGCATAACTGTGCCGAAAGGAAGTCGTGCCACGCACCGCCGGCCGCATCGGGTCGTCGGGCAATGGAAGGGCCGCGAGTTGCCCTATGCGTCGGCCGCCGCCTTGTCGACGAAGCCACTCACGAACTCGACGAAGCGGTAGGCGTCCTCGAACGTGCTGACGATCCCCAACGAGACCCGAACGGCGCCTGTGCTCTTGTCGTCGATGCAACGCCTGAACTCGTCCAGCGCCAGGCGGTCGCGTGCGCCAACGAAACACGACGTGAGCTCCTCGGCCGAGAGACCGAGCGCCAGCTCCCCGCCGCCCGGATTGCAGAAGCACCCGGTCCGCAACGAAATCCTCGCCGCGTTGGCCCGCGCCTCGACGACGCGGTGGTCCACGAAGTGGCCGTTGACGTCGTAGAGATTGAGCGAAATCGTGCCCCCGCGGTCGACGGCATCGAGCGGTCCGTAGACGCGGACCACCGGCAAGCCGTTGCCATGCCGAAGGGCGGCCAGGGCGCCCAGAAGCCACTCGGCGAGGGCCTGCACGCGGGTGTGGATCAGGGTCGAGGCCGATGCGGTCGATGTGGCGCAAGCCAATCTCGACCGCCGGCAGCGAGAGGTAGTCCAGCGTGCCGTCTTCGAACGCCGCCGCGCCCTCCTGGAGGTAGTAGCGGTCGCCCTGGACAGACGCCACTGTAATCGTCCCGCCGGCGAACCACGGCCGGTGGAGCTTGCGTAGGGCGACCTTACGGGCGACGAGGGCGCCCACGCCGGTCGGATAGCCAAAGATCTTGTAGAAGGAGATGGGGACGAAATCGGGATGCCAGCGGCCCAGGTCCAGCCGGTTCGTGGGCACAAATGCGGCGGCGTCCAGCAACACGTCCCAGCCCTTGGCCTGCGCCCGTTCGATCCATTCGAGCGAGTGCCGGACGCCCGAGAAGTTGGACTGAGCCGGGTAGGCGAGGAGGTCGCATGAGTCGGTTCCGGTCTCATCGAGGTAGCCGGCCAGGCGATCGTCGTCGATGCGCATGTCGGGCGGGATGACCGGCGCGTAGGTGACTCTCGCGCCCTTCGTCCGCGCGAACTCGCGAATGCCGTTTACCGAGTTGTGGTTGTCGAAGGTCAGCAGGTAGTGACTGGCGGGGGAAAATGGATAGGCCTCGCCCACGAGCCTCAGTGCGCCACTCGCGTTCTGCGTGAAGCAGACCTCGTACTCGTCCGGAGACGCATTGAAGAACTCGAGCACGTAGGCCCGGGTGCGTTCGACCCAGTGGGTCATCGCGCGTGAGGCGGGGTTGGTGGAGTGAGGGTTGCCGAAGACGCCGCCTAGAAGCAGCTCGGCGTGGGCTCGAATCTGCGAGTCCGCGTACAGACCGCCCGCCGTGTAGTCGAGGAAGATCTGCCCATTCCGGTCCAGGCGCGCGTATTCGGTGGAGCGCAACTCATCCAGCAGGCGCGCGGAAGCGAATTCTGGATGGGACAGTTCGAAGCCGGCCTTGGCGTCGGCCAGGGTTGTGGAGCGATTCGAGAGGAGTGCCAATGCCGTCCTCGCGGGTGATTTCGAGACTGAGCTTGGCGCCATGGGCAGCCATCGTCAATCAGGTCCTACCATCGGCCGCGATGCCTGATGAATGGGTCCTGCCCGCGCCGCCGCCATGTAGGATCTTCGGAGAACGAACGGTCCTTCGGCGGGCCGGCACGGACGACCGGCCGCGGTTGCGGGAGATCCTGTCGGAACCGGACGTGGCTCGCTGGTGGGCCCCGCGCGGGCCCGATGACGCGGTCGACGGCCTGTTCGATGGCGACGAAGTGGTGTATGCGATCGAGGTCGTCGGCGCGGTCGTCGGCGCCATCGAGTACTACGAAGAGAACGAGCCGGACTACCGGCACGCCGGCATCGACATCTTCCTGGACCCGCCGCACGAGGGTCGGGGTCTGGGGCGGGATGCGATCCGAGCGCTGGCTCGTTACCTGTTCGACGGCCGAGGTCACCACCGTCTGATAATCGACCCTGCCGTCGGCAACGAACGGGCGATTCGAGCCTACGAGAAGATCGGTTTCCGGCGGGTCGGCATCATGCGCGGATACGAACGCGGCGCGGACGGAACCTGGCACGACTCCCTCCTGCTCGACCTGCTGCGCGGCGAGATGCCGCCCGAAGCCGGGTAGGCGGGCACCGGGCGGAGGTCTGACGCTCACTCGGCCGTGGCGCCGTATCCTGGTCGCGTCGGATAGCGGATGCCGGGACACGACGGCTCGGCGACAGCAGAGTGGAGCAATCGATGGCGTCTGCCAAGCGGATCGGCATCCTTACTGCGGGCGGCGACAGCCCAGGCCTCAACGCCGCAATTCGTGGCATCGGCAAGGCGGCTATTGACCAATACGGCATGGACGTGATCGGCTTCCGCGACGGCTTCCGTGGTCTGGCCGAGGATCGCTTCGTGCCGCTCGACTCGAAGCTCTCCGGCATCCTGACGGTCGGCGGGACCATCCTGGGAACGAGCCGCGACAAGCCCCACAAGATGCTCGTGGACGGCGAGGTCGTGGACATGACCGGCGCGGTGGTCAGGACCTACGAGAAGCACCGTCTCGATGCCATCGTCTGTCTCGGGGGAGACGGCACGGCCAAGAACGCCCTCCGATTGGTCCAGGCAGGCCTCAACGTCATCACCCTGCCCAAGACGATCGACAACGACCTGGTGCTGACCGACGCCACGTTCGGGTTTGCCACGGCCCTGGACGTAGCCACCGAGGCGATCGACCGGCTTCACAGCACAGCCCACAGCCATCACCGCATCATCGTGGTCGAGCTCATGGGCAACAAGGCCGGATGGCTCACCCTGGGAGCGGGCATCGCCGGCGGCGCCGACGTCATTCTGATCCCGGAGATCCCATACAACGTCCAGTCGATCGCCGATGCCATCGGAAGGCGCGTGGCGCGCGGGTCCACTTTCAGCATCGTTGCCGTGGCCGAGGGCGCCATGGAAACGGAGGCCGCGGCGGCGTATCGAGCGGCGGACGCCCGGAAGCGATCGGCGTCGACCCCGGAGGAGAAGCAGGCGGCGGTCGCCGACCTGACGACCGTCGAGGCGGCCCACGCCGGCAACACTCTCCGGCTGGCGGGCCAGCTCGAAGAGCTGACCGGCCTCGAATCCCGGGTCACGATCCTCGGCTACGTGCAGCGCGGCGGCACTCCGTCCGCGGCCGACAGGCTGCTCGCGACCCGCCTGGGCAGCGCCGGCGCGGACCTCATCAACGAGGGCGTGTTCGGGGTGATGGTCGCGGCGCGCGGCGACGGGACGGAACCGGTGCCCCTCGACCAGGTCGCCGGCAGGCGCAAGCCGGTTCCTCCCGACCACTCGTGGGTCCAGGCGGCCCGACATGTAGAAACCTGCTTCGGGGACTGAGCCTCGGGTCTACCCCAACCTGAGGTTGCGGTGGAACCGCAGCGGCCTCGATCGCTCGCGCGAGATGATGCCCTTCGCTTCGAGATCTAGCTGAACCGTCTTCGACCACCAGCCGGCCTTCGCGCCGCCGGGGAAGAGGGCCTCGGGCAGGAGCGGCAATATGGCCTCACGCATCTCCGCTTCGGTGAGGCCCGGAGCGGCGAAGGGCAGCACCTTGAGCATGGTGTCCCGCATGGCGTAGTACATCGCGCCGTCTACGGTCGTCGTGGACCTCGGATGGTTCACGTTCTGGATCGGGACACGACCGGAAACCTGGCTCCTGCTCTGGTCGCTCATTGGCGTCCTCCGCGGTCGAGGTTACTGCTGGTCCTCGTTGGGTGCGTACACGCGAGTGTAGAGCCGGTTCCATTGGCCGAGCGAGCGGCGACGTTCATCTGGTTGCGGTCTGCCGTAGTCTTGGCGCAGGCGGCTGATGAAGAGGAGGCAACGGCCATGAGCGACTGGAGGAGCCGGCTGCGGGCGGACCCCGTGCCGTGGTTGCTGGACGACGACAACCCAGCGGTCCGGCACCTCGCGCTGCGGGGGCTTCTCGATCGCGCGGCCGACAATCCCGAAGTGGTTGAAGCGCGAGCAGCCGCGATGGAGTCCAACCCTATCGCCGGCATCCTCGCCGCCCAGGATCCGGCCGGCTGGTGGGTCGCGCCCGGGCCCGGCTACGTGCCCAAGTACACAGCCACGACCTGGCAGTTGATCTTCCTTGGGCAGATGGGCGCCGACGGCGCGGATCCTCGGGTCCGTGCTGGCTGCGAGTACGTCCTGGAGCACACGCAGACCTCCAGCGGGGCCTTTGGCGTAGGGGTCAGGCGCGAAGGCGTTCCGCCGCCGTCTGGGGGACTGCACTGCCTCAACGGCAACCTGCTGAAGGCGCTCATCGAGTTCGGCTGGCTGGACGACGAGCGTGTCCAGCAGTCAGTTGTCTGGCAGACGACCGCCATCACCGGGGACGGCCCGATGCGTTACGTCGGGTATGTGTCCGGCCCGGGGTTCTGCTGCTATGCCAACGAGGGTCATCCATGCGCCTGGGGCGCCACCAAGGCCCTGTTTGCCCTTGCTAGCATCCCGATCGAGCGTCGCAGCCCCGCCGTCCAGCGCGCAATAGACAGCGGCGTGGAGTTCCTGCTGAGTCGCGACCCGGCCGTCGCCGACTACCCCACGGCCTCGCGGCGGACGGCGCCGAACAGCTCGTGGTTCAAGTTGGGGTTCCCATCCGGGTATGTCGCCGACGTCCTCCAGGTATTGGAGGCACTCGTCGCCGCGGGCGCGGCAGCGGACCCGCGGCTCGCCAATGCCATGGCGTGGCTCCTGGCCCGGCAGGACGCCGAAGGCCGCTGGGCGAACGAATATGCGTATGTCGGCAAGATGGTGGCCAATGTCGACCGCGAGGGTCGGCCCAGCAAATGGGTGACTCTCCGCGCCTGTCGCGTCCTCAAGGCGATCGACGGATCGGGGGCCCGACCGCCCAGCCCAGCCTGAGCCCGGCGACCGGCACGTTCGCCAGTTGACCGAGTTGGGTGCACCCGGCGCCCGCCAGGGCGCGCTCCGCCGGTGCAGGGAACCCTTTGGGAAGCCCGGTGATCGTTCCTGGGATGAGTCGATCATACTGGCAAGGCGACCCTCGCAGAGGAGATCAAGGGCAGTGAGTGCAGTTCCGACCATCAAGCTGAACAACGGCGTCGAGATCCCGCAGCTCGGCTTCGGCGTCTTCCAGGTCAAGCCTGAGGAGACCAGGGCGGCGACGCTCGAGGCGCTCAAGGTCGGCTACCGGCACATCGACACGGCCGAGATGTACGACAACGAGCGCGAGGTCGGCGAGGCGATTCGAGACTTCGGCATCGATCGAGCCGACGTGTTCGTCACGAGCAAGCTCAACAACGGCTTCCACGCCCATGACAAGACGCTAGCGGCGTTCGACCGGTCACTCGAGGTCATGAAGTTCGACTACCTCGACCTCTTCCTCATCCACTGGCCGCTTCCGGCCGTCGGCGACTTCGTCGAGACGTGGCAGGCGCTCGAGGAGATCCACCGATCCGGACGAGCCAGAGCGATCGGCGTCTCGAACTTCCAGCCGCACCACATCGAGCGGTTGTTGCGGGAGACGACGGTCACCCCGGCGGTCAATCAGATCGAGATCCACCCGTATCTGACTCAGGATGAGGTGCGCGCGTTCGACACCGAACACACGATCGCCACAGAGGCCTGGTCGCCACTCGCGAAGGGACAGGTTCTGGACGATCCGACGATCGTGGGGATAGCGCAGCGGCTGCACCGGACGCCTGCTCAGGTCACCCTCCGCTGGCACATCCAGCGGGGGGACATCGTGTTCCCGAAGTCGGTCACCCCTAAGCGGATCGCCGAGAACCTCGGCCTCTTCGACTTCGAACTCAGCGGCGACGACATGCGGGCGATCTCCGCCCTCAACCGCAACTACCGCACCGGCCCGAACCCCGACGAGTTCAATTGGATCCCCTGAGGCACGGACTAGCGGAGGGGCAGCCTGGGCGCGGGGAGCTCCGGCTGACGAATTGGCCGGAACGGAGGGCAGCATGACAACCCCGCGGACGGTAGCTGGACAAGCCGCCCTTTCAGGTATGCGCCCCTACGTGAAGCGCGCGCTCGGCCAGACGATCGTCGCGATCGAAACCGAGGCCGTCGCTCCATACCTGGAGGCACTCCGAGAAGCCGACCGCGTGCTCGAAGACCTCGCCGCGTGGAACGCGACCCCGACCGAGAAGCAACCATCGACGGCCGATCTCGCCCGTCGCGCCGCGGCGGCGCATCTACTGGCGAAGCAGCTCCTGTAGATAGCGCCGCGCTCGCTATACCGCCGCGTAGCCCAGATAGATCACTCCGGAGGCGAAATTCCGGGTCTCCGTCTGGCGGAGGGGGATCGGGGTCTCGAGCTTCGGGAAGAAGGGCGTGCCGGCTCCGAGGATGACCGGGTGGACGAGAAGCTGGTATTCGTCGACCAGGCCGCGCCGGATGAACTCCGAGGCCAGTGTCGGGCCACCGACGGCGAGATCGCCGTCGAACTCGGTCCGCAGCCGCGCGAGCTCGTCGCCGACGTCGCCGCGCACGAGCCGGCTGTTCCAATCGACGCTGGCGAGGGTGGACGAGAAGACGACCTTGGGCGTCTCCTTCCAGATCCGGGCGAAGTCGAGCATGTAGTCGGTGGCCGATGGATCGGACTCCGCGTGCGGCCAGTACGCGGTCATCACCTCGTACAGCCGTCGACCGTAGAGGAACGCGTCCGTCTCGCGTGCTCGATCGTTGAACCAGCGATGCAGCTCCTCGTCGACGTCTGCCCAATCGAGTGAGTGGTCAGGGGGCTCGATGAAGCCGTCGAGCGACACACTCATCGAGTAGATCAGCTTTTCCCATCCGCATCTCCGATCCTGTTCGTTCGGTCAGGCCCAGCGCTGGCGCACCAGCCGGAAGATCGGTCGCTTCCGGTGGAGGTCATCGGTCTCCATTCTGACGAGCCCGATCACACCAGCGGATTGACGGCACTGGGCGTTGCACGAGCGAACGCTCAGGGCGAGATAGTGCTCCATAAGCGGGAGGGCGGCGGACTGCCGGGAGGGTAGGGGAGAACCTGTGGACGGGGCCCTCGGCCGTCCGAGTCGCAAGCCGCCATCAGCTTTGGCAGGACAGGCGTCGTCGAAGAGCGCAAGATGGTGGCCCCAGTCGGCGGAGATGCCGGGTATCCCAGACGAGGACCAAATGACGAAGAGGTCGAGACACGAACGCGAGCAGCGAGCGGCACAGAATGAGCGGGCCAAGCAGATCACAGCTGACTGGGAGCGCGCCATTTCGCCCGAGCGCGCAGCGGCCTTCGCGAAAGAGGTAGAGGCGGCCCGCGCTCGTGGGCCGCGGCCCGCTCAGCCGGACATGGCCCCCGGGACCGCCCCGAATCCGCCGCGCCCTGGCAACGAACCGCGCCCGCCGAAGAAGGAAGAGACGCGCCGCACCAGGTACTAGTGTCGGGATTCAGAAGTCGCTGTCGGCTTCCGCACCGCTTTGGCGAGGATTTCGTCGGCGGTCTTGACCCAGGCGAACGGGCTCGACCCGGCGTTCCATTGCGCTGTGAAGGTTGATATCCGT
>Ga0208457_1000095_pt1 | contig 119187 bp, 108 predicted proteins | sample June2015DPH_10_1_FD_185513 | JGI IMG/M metagenome (GOLD analysis project Ga0208457, IMG submission 185513) | Peatland microbial communities from SPRUCE experiment site at the Marcell Experimental Forest, Minnesota, USA - June2015DPH_10_150... | ecosystem: Environmental > Terrestrial > Soil >... | reverse complement strand
CCCTCGCCTGACCGAGCCTTGTCCGCTCTGCGGACGATCTCGCGCATTGGTCGCAGGTCCAACAGGATCCCGAACGCTCGATCGATCACCGATCCGCCAAACAGCGATTTGGTTCACAGGCTCTTAGCCTCCGCGCTTAGAAGCCGTACTTCTCGAATCGCTTCCGGAAGGCTTCCTCGCTTCCCTCCATGATCTCTTCGACAGCAGCGCAAACGCTTGACTTGTCGAGGGCTCCGATCGCATCCACACCGTCCATCACCTTGACTGAGCCACGACCGTTGCGCGCCTCCAAGGCAACAATCAGCTCCGCGTCCCCGTTGACCGGGATATTCGGATCGTGCGTGGCCACAACCAGCTGCCGCTGCTCCTTCGACTGGCGGATCAGGGGGACGAGGTCTCGGTACGTGAACTCGTTGTCGAGGTCATCCTCTGGCTGATCGATGAGAGCGGGGGCTTCGTCCTGGGCCAGCAGGACTGCGAGGATGGCTGTACATCTCTGGCCGACCGATAGGCCTTCCTCAAGTTCGCCGGCGACGCTGCCGTCCTGCCGGTAGAGCTTGATCGTCACCTTGTCGGGGATCCGGAGTAACTCGATTCCGGCGAGGCACGGTGGATCCATCAGCTCGAGCAGAACTTTGGTCTCGCGGGCGTCCGAAGCCCATGGGAAACCGGCAGGCTTCGTTCCGGCCCGGAGATCGCCAACCCATTCAACCATCGTGTCCGTCGGCGAACAGCCAGCCGCTGTTGCGTTGATGACCGCGTCCACGAATTCGTCCATGTCATCTTCGGTTAGGCGTCGCCGGTCTCGAAGCCAGCTGTGCGACTCGTCGAACAGGAGGTCGGTATCGCCGAAAGCGAGGACGTCGACCTCCACAAACGGACGCCCGGTGGCGGTCTTGCGAACAATCCCAGTTAGCTCTGACGCTTTGATCGCCCGAATGCTCGACTGCTGGGCCCAAAGCCCTCGCAAGGCGAGGATCTTCCCCGAGCGAACTGGACCAAGGGCATCAAGTTCCGCCAGGCGGCCGCTGATCGAAAGTCGGCTCTCCTCGGCGGCGCGCAAGCGTTCCGCATACGAGTCATAGGCTTCCGGATCGATGCCGCGCTCGAGTAACTCGGCCCTCCTGGCGTCCTGAGCAGCTTTCGCCGCTGCATGGTTCTGTCTGAGTTCGGTGATTTCGTCCGACTCCAGAGTGGTCCGAGTTTCGTCCGCGAAGGCAGCGACCGCTTGCTGCGCCACTTCACGAAGACGGCCCAGGGACTGCTCCAGACGGTCTGCGAGCGCCTCCATGGCTTCCGGATGCGGGTTCGCGTCTCTCCGGAGCCCGGCTGTTGCGAGCGACCACCTGTCGACGTTCGCGCGAGCCTCTGCGACAAGCGCCTGTATTGATCCCTCTGCCATCTTGAGCGCCGCCGACTCTGCGGCAAGCGCGGACGACGCTTTGAGGACTCCCTCCGCGGCCTCCAGGCGCTCGAGCTTTCCTGTGAGATCGAGGATCTCAGTGTCTAGGCCGACCAACCGCGAGCTCAGGGATGGACGCTGCTGGATCCGAGCATCGAGCTGGCGGATCTCTGCGACAAGGTCCTCCGTCTGGCCATCGATGCGGTCGAGGTCTTCTCGGACCAGGTTGTCGAGGAGCTTGGATCGAGCTTCCCGATCACCTGCTATGGCATAGATCTCATGCTGACTGTAGATGCGGACGGGCATGAACCTTCTGAGATCAGGGACAGCATCTCCCGCCTCGACTACCGGGTCGACTCCGCCGGTGCTGGTTACAGTCCATTCCTTCTCGTCCCGCTGAAAACGGACGGCGATTCGGGTGTCAGGCCTAATGGTGGAGCGAAGGCGCTCGAGATTCGCCTTGGCGTCACCGACGACGCCTTCGGCCTGGCCAAGGGCGATGCGCAGATACTCGATGATTGTCGATTTCCCGGTGCCACCGCCCCCGATCAAAGTGTTGAGGTTCTTGCTGAAGTCAACCTCCAGATCCGACAGAAAGCCTGCGCCGGCCACGCTCAGGCTTGTTATCGTCGGATACAAGTACTCCTCCTCAGGCCGCGAGCCCATGAGCCTGATTCGGCTTTCCGGGTCGAGGAACGCCTGGCGCAGGCCCTCGACCGACGGCTCGCTCATCTTGATCCAACTCCACCGCGCGCCTAAGTAGTTAGTCGGCCCGGTGCCTGGAGTGATTGCTTTGGCGTCCGACGACATCACGCATGCGATCGGTCGCTGACGGCGCCACCCACTATCGCAGTCTTCTCCAGCCCTCAGTAGCCGCTGCCATCCCGCGCTCATATCCCGTGGAGGCTTCGGGACCTCGATCGCAAACAAGCTCCCGTTCGTGAATTCAGCTTGCTGGAGCCAGTCGGCGATGCGGTCAGTGTCGAAGATGCCTGCATCAGATTGGCTGTGGGGCAGGATCACGATCCCATGCAGTCGTCCATCCGCGGACCTACGCTGAACGACCTCGAGAATCTCAGGAAGCCGCTTGGTGGAGGGACGCGCAGCCCCTCCCTGATGGCGGGGGTATGGGATGCCGCACTGCGTTACGAGGTGGTCGATCTCGTCGAGGTCGTGTCCGGGCTCAAACAGGGCGAGGACATGGCAGCCTCGGCCCACGTCGGCCTGGATCTCGAAGCCGGGCATAAGGACGATCTCATGGTCATACTCGCCCGCCAGACTCCGGGCGGCGGCCCGTAGCAGGGGGAAATAGTCCTTGGATGCAAAGTTGTGGTCGGTTATGCCGACGATCTCGAGCCCAGCCTCATAACAGGCCCGGACGAACTGGAGCGCGGACGCTTCCGGTTTGGCGGCGTCGAACCGGCACCCAACGTCTCCCCAGTGGATTGGGTCCGCAGGCGTCCCCACCTGCAGGTCTGCCTTGTAGAATCGAGCCCCTCTGTAGCCCATCGTGCGCCCCCGGATCTGTTCGCCGACTCGCCCGGGCATGCATGCGCGGGCCTTCGGAATACTAGACCGCCGCAGCTGCCGTAGCATCGGACTCGGTGCCGACTGACATCGGAATCGAAGCTCGATCCGACACTCTAACTGGACACCTTTTGGTCCCGATTCCACGCTTGGGACATACCGCTGGGACGCCGCTACTTCCCAAGCAGAATGTCGCGGGTTCGAATCCCGTCTCCCGCTCCACTCCCCAGGTCTGGCCGCTCGGGCCAGGTGCAGTCGGATCGCGGGTCAGCCTTCGCCTTCGGCTGCTGAGGTGAGCCTTTCCTGGATCCGATGTAGATCCGCGATGTAGGCCCGGAGATCCGAATCCGAGAACACGCTCATCAACTCCTTTTCGTGGCGGTGGACGATCGTCCGGAGTTCCTGGACAACCTCGAGCCCCGACGGAGTGATCTCGACGATCAGGCTCCGGCGGTCGGCCGGGTTAGCCGATCGGCGGACGAACCCATGCCGCTCCAGCGAGTCCACGAGGCCGGTGACCGTGGCGCGAGTGACGATGAGACGTTCACCGAGCTCCGACGGAGACATAGCCCCACGGTCACGGAGGATTCCGAGAAGGAGACCGCCGGCGGCGCTGACGTTGAGCGGACGCAGCAGTCGCCCGATGTGGTCGAAGAGCATGTCTGCCGTTCGGATGGTGTTCATCACGGCTTCGGTTGCCACCGCGTTCCCGTCCGGCGTCTGCTCGTAGAAGTCGACAGGCATCTCAATCTTGTTCATCGCTCTATGATACGGCCATTGACAATACGCCACCTAATCATATAGTTAGGGGCCTAATGACCGAGCACACAGCCCGGTCGGATCGAAAAGGATGGCGTCCCACCATGACCAAGGTGATCGTTCAGCACAACGTGGCCGACTACGACCGCTGGTACCCGGTGTTCACGGAGAACGAAAGCGTCCGCCGTCAGCACGGGGCGACTGGCCACTCGATCAATCGCGAGGCAACCAACCCCAACTGCATCCTGATCGTGAACGACTTCGCAACGCTCGAGGGCGCGCGAGCCTTCTCGCAGGACCCGTCGCTGCCTCAGGCGATGGAGAGAGGCGGCGTCGAGGGACGTCCCCAGGTCTGGATCGTCGACGAGACCGAGGCCAAGCGGTACTGAGACCGACTACTGGGCGGCCGCGCCAAACCCGCGGCCGCCCAGGCGAGGCAGCAGCCGTTCACACCCGGCCTCGGCCCCCACTGGCGCCTCGCCCGCCCAGTATCATCCGGGCAGGTGTCACCCCGGACGACGGAGCGACCGCTCGTCCGCGACGACCCTCCATTGAGAGGAGCCGATGCCGGAGCGGAGGCACCGTCCCCGAGTGGTTGTCATCGGCGACCTGATCGTCGATGTCGTAATAGCGCCGGCAACTGAGCTCCAGACCGGTACCGACGTCCCCGGCCGGGTGATGCTACGCCAGGGCGGCTCGGCGACCACGACCGCTCGCTGGCTCGGTCGCGGCGGGGCGCGGGTCGCCCTCATCGCTGCCGTAGGGCGCGACGCCGCCGGCCGCGCGCTCGTCAAGACGATCCGCCGAGACGGCGTCACTCCTCACGTGGTCCACGTCGCCGGCCACGCGACGGGCCGGGTCGGCGTGTTCGTGGCTCCGGGCGGCGAGCGTTCTTTCGTCCAGGATCGAGGAGCGACCCTCCAGCTCGCACCCGAGCATCTTCGCGAGCGGTGGTTCGCCTCCGCAGAGCTGCTCCACATCCCGACCTACTCTCTTCTCGGCCATCCGCTCGGCGATGCCGGGAAGCGGGCGGCTGAGCTTGCCCACGCCGCGGGAGCGCTGGTCACGGTCGACCTCTCGTCGACCGGCCCACTCCTGGATGTCGGACGGCAGCCGGCCGCCGAGATCGTCGGCGGCGTTCGACCGGATCTGCTGTTTGCGGCCGGGGACGAGGCGCGAGCGCTCGTCTCGAGCGACGAAGAGCTGCTCGATCTCGCCCCGATCGTGGTCCTCAAGCGCGGTCCGCGAGGCGCCTCGATTCTCTATCGAGAGGGGGCAGGGGTGCTGCAGTTCGAGGCTGCCGCAAGGGCGATCGCCGCAGCGGACACGACCGGCGCCGGGGACGCATTCGACGCCGGCTTCATCCTCGGCTGGCTAGCCGCCCGCCGCGAAGGTGCGTCGACCGCCGCAGGGCTTCGACGCGGCGCGCTCCTCGGCCACCGCCTCGCGGCGCGGCAGCTGCTCCGACCCCGCGAGGAACTCGCGTTCGGCTGACCGACGGTCGACCGAAGGGCTTGCGACTGCCCGGGTCTGGCCGGCTGGAACCAAGGGCGCGCCGTCGATCGCGCGCCGGCCGACCGTGTCGAGCCCTTGTACCATCGCGCCATGCAGAAGAATCCCGAACGATCGGTCCCGCCCGGGCTCCGTGACCGCCTCCTGATCGCGCCTGAAGTCGCCGATGCCCTCGCGGCGGGTCGACCCGTGGTCGCGCTCGAGTCGACGCTCATCAGCCACGGCCTGCCATACCCGCAGAGCGTCGAAGTCGCCCGCGCGGCCGAGCTGGCGGTTCGCGAGAGCGGCGCCGTCCCGGCGACGGTCGCCATCAATGACGGCCGAATCCTCGTCGGTCTCGACGCCGACCAGCTCATCACGCTCGCCACGACCGAGGGGGTGCTCAAGGCGGCCAGGCCGAGCCTCTCGGTTGCGCTAGCCGGCGACGGCTGGGCCGCGACCACGGTCTCGGCGACGATGATCGCCGCCGCCGCAGCGGGGATCCGAGTCTTCGCCACCGGTGGGATCGGCGGCGTTCATCGCGGGGCGGTCGGCATCGCGGGCGGGTCCTCTGCACCGACGCTGGACATCTCGTCCGACCTCGAGGAGCTCGCTCGGACGCCGGTCGCGGTCGTCTGTGCCGGCCCAAAGGCGATCCTCGACGTGCCGCTCACGCTCGAGTATCTGGAGACGCGCGGCGTCCCGGTCGTGGCCGTCGGCACGGCGGAGATCCCGGGCTTCTGGTCGCGGGAGAGCGGCGTCCCGGCCCCCGCCTCGGTCCCCGACGTGGCCGCTGCGGCAAAGCTCGCCGCCACTCACCTCGAACTGGGCCTGGGATCTGGCCTGCTGTTTTGCGTCCCGGTCCCCGCGGCCGACGCCTATCCACTCGCCGACGCACGCGCCGCAGTGGAGCGGGCGCTCGCCGACGCTGAAGCCGCCGCGATCGAAGGCCCGGCGCTCACTCCCTGGCTACTGGCCCGCATCGCCGAGATAACGAAGGGCGGCTCCGTCCGGGCCAACGTAGCCCTGATCGTCAACAACGCCCGGTTCGCAGGACGCCTGGCCGCCGCCCTGAGCGCGGTCGCGCTGGCCGGCGCCACAACGCACGAGATCGCATGAGTTCCGGACTCGGCCGTTTTGGCGTCGTCGGCACCGGCTGGAGGGCCGAGTACTTCCTGCGGCTGGCCGGCCTGCTGCCGGACAGGCTCGAGGCCGTGGGCGTTGTCGGGCGGACTCCGGAGAAGACCGAACAGGTTGCCGAACGCTGGGGCGTGCCCGCCGTCGGCTCCCTCTCGGAGATGGTCGCACACGGGCGTCCGGACTTCGTGGTGGGCGCCGTGCCATGGGCGGCCTCACCGGTCGTGACCAGCGACGCGGTCGAGATGAAGCTGCCGATCCTGTGCGAGACGCCGCCCGCGCCGGACCTCGACGGGCTACGAAACCTTTGGCGCGCGGTGGGCGCGAGCAACCTTGTCCAGGTGTCGGAGCAGTACGCGCTCATGCCCAGTCACGCCTCACGGCTGGCGCTGGCGCACGGCGGCGCGATCGGCAAGGTCACCTCGGTTCAGGTCTCGTCGACCCATCTCTATCACGCCGTGGCGTTGATGCGGGCCTTCCTCGGGGCGCGGTTCGAATCCGCCACCGTCAGCGCCAGAACCTTCGTCGCGCCGCTGATCAATCCCCTCGTCCGAGACGCATGGACAGACGACGACGAGCCCAAGGATGCGAAGACGACCATCGCCACGATCGACTTCGGCGGGGGCATGGGGCTGTACGACTTCACGGACAACCAGTGGCACAACCAGCTCAGGTCCCGCCGGATCGTGATCCGCGGCTCGGCCGGTGAGATGTCGACCGACGAGGTCGTCCGGCTGGCCGGACCTCGAACGATCGTGCGGACGCCGCTGGTGCGCCGCCAGACTGGCTACGACCTCGACCTGGACGGATTCGATACGGACCACATCAGCCTGGGTGACACGATCCTGTATCGCAATCCGTTCCCCGGCCTGCGCTTCAGCGACGAGGACGTCGCCATAAGCAGCATGCTCGTTGCGATGGCGGCCTGGTGTCGAAGTGAAGGCCCGGCGCCCTACCCGCTCGCGGAAGGTTGCCAGGACCACCTTCTTGCGCTCGCGATCGACGAGTCTGCCGCGAGCGGGGCCCCGGTCACGACAGCTGCGGAGGCGTGGGCCGGCGAGGCGCGCTGAGCCACAAAGGCTGCGGGAGGCTCACTGTGCGACACGCGAGGGGACCCGCCGCGACAACGAAGGAAGCGCCGGGTAGTGTCGGGGCATGACTCGCGAGTTGTTGTGCCTCCACGAGGGAGAGCCGTGTATCTGTCGCCGGCGAGGACTGGCGGCAGTGGAGCACGCGCTTCGTTTCTGAGACAACAGCTCACCTCCAGCTAGGCCTCGCGCCCTCCCCGTTGCGCGACGCCCACGGCGTCCTACCCCGTTCCAGCTGGAGTTCCACATGCCTTCACAGCTCACACCCCCTGCCCGATACATCGATCCCCGCGGCCAGCGCTTCGGCGCGGGTCTGTCGGCGGCGCTCGTTGGCCTCGCTTTCGCGACTAACCAGTTCTGGCTGGCTACCCTCGTCGGACTGAACCTGCTGATCGCCTCGGCCTTCGGATCGCGGTTGTTCCTGCCCGGACGGCCGTGGCCGTTCATCAAGAAGGCCCTCCGCCTCGGTTCGAGCGAGCCGGAGCACGAGTACCCGCCCCGATTCGCCCAGGCGATCGGCGGCCTGGTCGTCGCCACCGCCACCGTTGCCTACCTCGTCGGACCGGCCGTGGCGGGCTGGGCCCTGGTCGGCGCCGTTGCCGCGCTGCAGACCCTTCTTGCCCTTACTGGCTATTGCCTCGGCTGCAAGCTCTACTTCTTGCGCTGGCTGGTGCCGTCGGCATTCGCCCGCTTGTTCGGGGCGAACGACCGCCTGCTCAATCTGCCGGTCCAGCCGCTGCGCCACGTCTAGCCCGGCCGAGCGCTCGCCCGGGGAGGCGACCACGGACGGGGCCGTCAGCCAGCCTCAGCCGGCAGCGCCGGTACCAGGCGACGAGCTGGAAGCCGCGCTCGAGGCGATCGCACGCGGGTGCGTCCTCGCCTTCTGACGGGCAACGGCCTCCGGCCTCTTGGCCTCACGGATATCGAAGATGCGCTTCACGACCTCGACAAGGGTCAAGTAGGCGGCGACGATCGCGACCAGCAGCGGCCAGAACTGCCAGGGCAGCCCACCGAAGCCGATCACGCTCGACCCGAGTGGGCTCAGCGGGATGATCACCGCGGCCGCCAGCGCCAGCACGATCGCGGCGGACAGCTGCTTGCTGGGGCGGCTCCGCCAGAACGGGCTGCGTCGCGTCCGGATGGCCAGGACCACCAGGATCTGGGTGAAGAGCGACTCGACGAACCAGCCGGTGTGGAACGAGTTCTCGTTGCTGCCGAGCATCAGGAGCAGCAGGCCGAAGGTGACATAGTCGAAGATCGACGAGATCGGCCCGAAGACGACCATGAACCGTTCGATGGCGTGGACGTCCCAGCGAGCCGGCTCGGCCTCGACATCTGTGTCGACGTTGTCCGACGGGATCGCCGTCTGGGAGGCGTCGTAGATCAGGTTGTTGAGCAGGATCTGGCCCGGCGACATCGGCAGGAACGGCAGCAGCGCGGCCGCGCCGGCCATGCTAAGCATGTTGCCGAAGTTCGAGCTCGTCCCCATGCGGATGTACTTGAGGGTGTTGGCGAAGGTGCGCCGCCCCTCGGTGACCCCTTGGGAGATCGCCGCCAGACTCGGCTCGAGCAGGATGATGTCCGCCGCGGAGCGGGCGACATCGGTAGCGTTGTCGACGCTGATGCCGACGTCGGCGACATGAAGCGCCGGAGCGTCGTTGATGCCGTCGCCCATGTAGCCGACGACGCGGCCCGACTCGCGCAGGGCCCGGATGACCTGGAGTTTCTGGTCCGGATCCACGCGGGCGAAGATCGTGGTCCGCGGCGCGCGGGCCACCAGCGCCGGGTGGGTCAGCTTGCGCATCTGATCGCCGGTCAGGACGTCGTCGACCTTGAGCCCCACGAGGCCGGCGACGTGGCGGGCGACGAGGTCGTTGTCGCCGGTGATTATCTTGAGGGCGATACCCTGCTGCGCCAGGGACTCGATCGCCGCGCCGACGTCCGGCTTGGGCGGGTCGGAGAAGAGGATCACGCCCTCGAAGGTGAGGTCGCGCTCTAGCTTCGGCGCGTGGGCCAGAGCCACTCCCACCGTCGTGGCGGTCGCGGTCGGAGCAGGCGATGCCGCCGCGGCCGCCGCGGGCGCAGTAGCGGCGGGGACCGACAGCGCAGCCAGCTCTGCGTGCGTCAGCACCCGCGAGCCGACGGCCACCAGCCGGAAGCCATCAGCCGACGAGCCATCGACCAGCTTCGCGAGCCTGGCGTGTTCGGCCTTGTGGATCGCCCTTGCCGTGTGATCCTCTCGAACCGTACTCGAGGCAGCGACCACGGCCTCGGGCGCACCTTTCGTCACGAGCAACGGCGGCTCGCTACCGCGTTGGACGACGACGCTGAGCATCCGACGGTTGAAGTCGTACGGCAGCTCTGCGAGCTTGCGGTAGGAGCCGAGGTCGGCGGGCTTCGGTGCCGAAGCCAGCACGGCGGTATCGAGCGGGTTCTGGAAGCTCGACTCGAAGTGGCTGTTGAGGTAGGCCAGTTCGAGGGCATGCGACGCCTCACCGGCGTCGTCCTTGTCGATACCCACGGCCTTGACCAGCTCGAGCTTGCCCAGGGTGAGCGTGCCGGTCTTGTCCGTGCACAGAACTGTCACGCTGCCAAGGTTCTGGATCGCCGGCAGGCGCTTGACCAGGACGCCGTGAGCGGTGAGGGCACGCGCACCGCGGGTCAGGTTGAGGGTCACGATGGCCGGGAGCAGCTCCGGCGTCAGGCCCACCGCGAGCGCCACGGAAAAGAGCAACGCGTCGAGGAGCGGCCGCCGCAGCGCCACGTTCACCGCAAAGACGCCGACGACGAGGATCAGCGTCACCTTGCCGATGAGCAGCCCGAAGGCGCGGACACCGTGCTGGAAATCGGTCTCAGGGGCTCGTTCGGCCAGGCGATGGGCGATCGTCCCGTAACTCGTTCGGGCCCCAGTGGCCGTCACTACGGCCCGTCCGTTTCCGCTCACGACGCTCGTCCCAAAGAACGCCAGCCCGGGGAGATCGCTTTCCTTGCTCGGGTCGAGATCGCCCGGCAGTGGGTTCTTGAGCGCCGCGGCCGACTCGCCGGTCAGAGACGACTCGTCCACGAACAGATGGTTGGCTTCGATGAGGCGCGCGTCGGCCGGGACGATGTCGCCGGCCCCCAGAACGACGACGTCGCCGCGGACTACCTGGGGAATCGGGATCTCCTGCTGCTTGCCGTCCCGGACGACAGTGGCCTGCAGGGCGAGCCGGGCCTGGAGCGCGGCCACGGCCGCCTCGGAGCGGGCCTCCTGGACAAAGCCGAGCAATGCACTCATGCCGACGATGGCCAGAATGATTCCGGCCTCGACGCGATCGCCGACGGCGATGCTCACCGCGCTGGCGGCAACGAGGATCAGGACGAGCGGGCTGGCGAACTGGCTGACCAGGACCGCCAGGGGTCCGCGACGACCTTCGCCGCCGAGGGCGTTTGGTCCATCCTGGCGGAGCCTCTGGGCGGCTTCGGCCGAAGTCAGGCCACCAGATGAGGTCGGATCGGTTGGCGCTGCCGGACCTGGCTGTGCTGGAGCTGGCGCAGTGGTCACGCTGCGGATGCTAATCGTTCCTGCAAGGGTTGGCGCCAGATGCCCTACGGACGGCCCACTGAGTGGCCGAGTCGGGCGGTGCCGCCGAGTCGGGGGGCCGCGGCCGGGACCAGGCCGACGCTCCGAACCGAAGAATCCGTTCGCTTCCGGGGGCCTAACCGTGCAATTGCTGACAGGCGCTGTCAGGAGGCAGGCCTAGTCTCCTACCCGTTGGGGTATTCAGCAAGGAGAATCCCGTGGTCATCGACATCGCCTTTTGCGGACTCGATTGCGGCGCCTGCCCAGCCTTCCACGCCGTGGAGAGGCTCACGGTGGAGGAACGCCGGGCTGTTGCGGACAAATGGAACGTCGAGTTCGGCCGGACTCATACGGCTGCGGATATCGACTGCGTCGGCTGCACCCACGAGGGCCGGCACGCGCCGTACTGCTCGGTGTGCGACATCCGACGGTGCGCCATAGAGCGGGCCGTGACCACCTGCGCAGAGTGCACCGACTACGGCTGCGACAAGCTGGCGGCGTTTCTGGCAAACGCGCCGCACGCGCGGGAGAACCTGGCGGCGCTCCGGCCTGCATGACCTCGGCCGCCTTGTAGGGTCTCCGAGTTCTTCCACAGGTTAGGCACATTCGACTGCGCAATGACCGTGCGGAGCCGCGCGGTTTTTGACACGCTTCGGAGACGCCCGGCATGCCTGTGGAGAGCAGGCCCGTCACGCCCGGGATGAAGTCCATAGGTCGGAGGAGGTCGCTCATGGCCGCTGCCATCGGATATGTCCGTGGCATGTTCCAGTGGACCGTCAAACGCGAGGGGATCATCGCCCCGGACGAGAGGCCGCCGGCCGCGCAATCGGTGGCTCTGGGCGTTCAGCACATCTTCGCCATGTTCGGGGCCACGGTGCTGGCCCCGGTGATCATGGGCTTCAACCCGAACACCGCGATCTTCTTCTCGGGCATCGGCACCCTGATCTTCTTCATCGCCGTCCGCGGCCGGGTCCCGAGCTACCTCGGATCCAGCTTCTCGTTCATCGCGGTCGTGCTATCGGCCGAGGCCATCGCCGGCGGTCCCACTCCAAACATTCCGGTGGCTCTCGGCGGCATCATCGCCTGCGGCGCCATCTACGCGGTCGTCGGCCTGATCGTCATGGCGGTCGGCTACCGCTGGGTCGAGTTCCTCATGCCTCCGGTGGTCACCGGCGCCGTCGTCGCCGTCATCGGTCTGAACCTGGCCCCCGCCGCGATCAACTACATGATCGGATCAGCAGCGAAGCCAGATAACTTCGGCATTCTCGTCGGACTGCTGACCGCTCTCGCCGTTGCGATTGTGGCCGTTTATGCGCCAGGCACTCTTCGCCGTCTGCCGATCCTCTTGGGCGGCGTCTTCGGCTACCTGCTCTACTTCGTTCTCTCGAACGTCCTCAACCTGGGCGGGACACACATCAACTTCGACGCGATCACGAACGCATCGCTCATCGGCTGGCCGGCCTTTACTACGCCCGTGTTCGACACGCACGCCATCACGCTCATCGCACCGGTGGCAATCGTTCTCGTCGCGGAGAACCTCGGCCACGTCAAAGCCGTTGCGGCGATGACCGGCCGCGACATGGATCCGTACATCGGGCGCGCCTTCTTTGCCGACGGCCTCGCGACGATGATCGCCGGCTCCGGCGGCGGCACCGGCGTCACGACCTATGCCGAGAACATCGGCGTCATGGGCGTGACCAAGATCTACTCGAGCCTCGTCTTCGTCATCGCGGCCCTGGTCGCGGTGGCGCTCGGCTTCTCGCCGATGTTCGGGGCTCTGGTCCTCTCGATCCCCCAGCCCGTTCTCGGCGGCATGGCGATCGTCCTGTTCGGCCTGATCGCGACCACCGGCGGCCGGATCTGGGTCGAGAACAAGGTCGACTTCACCGACAACAAGAACTTCATCACCGTCGCCGTGGCCCTCACCCTCGGCGCCGGCAACCTGGCCATCACCCAGGGCGACTTCTCGATCGGCGGCATCGGCACGGCGTGCATCGGCGCGCTGCTGATCTACCAGATCCTCAACAAGTTCGGCCTGGGCCAGAAGCCGGCGGTGTCGCCGGTTGAGGCAGTGGCCGTATCACCCGCCGCCTGACCAGACCTTCGCCAAATCGAAGCGGGCGGCCGAAAGGCCGCCCGCTTCCTCGTTTCTGCGATGGATCCGGCGAACCCTATCCCGCTCGGCCAGTCCCGAACTGCCGATCGCCGGCGTCGCCCAGGCCCGGCATTATGTAGCCGTGTTCGTCTAGCTGCCGGTCCACGGCCGCGCAGTAGATCTGGACGTCGGGGTGAGCGGCGGTGACTGCGTCCACACCCTCAGGGGCCACGATCAGGTTGACGAGCTTGATCCTCGTGGCGCCCCAGCGCTTGAGGACCTCGATCGCCGCCGTGGCGGAGCCGCCGGTGGCGAGCATCGGGTCCAGGATCAGACATAGATCAACCGTCGCCGAATCGGGCAGCTTGTTGTAGTACTCGACCGGACGCAGCGTGCGCTCGTCGCGGAAGAGGCCCAGGTGCCAGACCTCGGCCGTGGGCATCAGCTCGAGCATGGCGTCGACCATGCCAAGACCGGCGCGCAGGATGGGGACGAGGCCGATCCGTACGTCGAGCTCGTGGGCGTCGGTGGTCTCGATGGGAGTGGTAACCGGTACCGGACGAACCTCGACATCGGCGAGGGCTTCGTAACCGAGCAGCCACGACAGCTCGCGCACGACCTCTCGGAACTTCTTTGGCTCGGTCTTCTCGTCGCGAAGGATCCGGAGCTTGTGGAGAATGGCCGGATGCCGCGATACGTGAAGCGTCGGCCAGGCGGCATCACGAACCGGCAATGGAGAGGTGTCTGGCACCGATTGCTCCTCCGTCATGCTGGTTCCAGGATTGTTGCCACCATCGTACGAGCCCAGGACCCGAACCGCGCGGCCGGGGACTCAGTGCGTCCTGGGAATCGATCCCGCTGCGGCTCGCGATCGGCCGGGCCAGCGGGCCGATGCCCACGAAGCCTGGAGCTCAGCCCAGCCATCCGCGAGCGCGCGCCGCAGGTCCGTCCACGACCGCGCCCCCAGCAGCGGCAGCGTGGCGATCATGATGCTCAAGCCTCCGTACCAGAGGGCCGGCAGGGCCAGCATGGCCGAGACGGGAACGGTCCAGCGGTGGTTCGAGCGGGCGCCCCAGACCACGAGGACGATCGCGAACGGCAGCCTCACGACGAACGGGATCGGCACGGCCGCCCAGGTCCCGTTCTTCCCGGCGTTGTTCGCGAGCACTTGAGGCCATGTCCGCCATGCCCCCGGCATCAACACGAACGACACGGCCAGGACAACCGCGGTGGCGGCTGACACGATGGCCAGCGAGCGCCATTCACGCCGGACGGCAAACCACAGCAACCCGACGCCTGGCGTGATCTTCGTCAGCAGAATGAACGACCAGGCCGCCGGCCAGCGGAACCCGAGCACGATGGCCAGCGCCACCAGTATCTCGATGTTGCCGCCCCAGATCTCCATCAGACCGAAGAACGCGAGGCCCAGCAGAATGAGTCTCGGGCCGGTCATGTAGCACATCGCGGAGAAGAGGATCGCCGCCCAGATCGCCATGAAGGCCTGCCACGGCAGCAGCCGTAGCGGCTCGAGCAGCTGGAGGAACGCCGGCGAGTAGGGGTAGGCGATCTGGTCGGTCCAGTTCGAATGGAGATACGGATCGGCCAGGCTCGGGACCCAGTAGCAGCGGGCGTCCATGCCGGAAGGCAGGGCAGAGGTCGCCCACGGTTCGGCGAAGTAGACGATGCCGATCCACGAGACGACGATGGCCGCGACACCCATGACGACGGCGGGCGGCACCCTCGGACCGGCGAGCGCGATCGGCCGCGCCTTGGAACTGACCAGTTTCTTCTCCTCGCTCGAGGCTCCCCTTCCAGGCGTGGGCATGCTAGCACCGAGCCATGGGTGGAGCGAAGCCCCGTCGGGGCCCGCGAACCCGGTCGGGCGGCGAGCCCGCGTCGCGGTACCCGCCCCAGCAGTTGGCTACAACAGACCCTTGAGCACCCCTGCGCCAGCGTCGGGGCCGTCGGCGCGCTCGACAACGGCCGACCTCCCAAGGCGCTCCCGATCGGGATCCTGACCGGCTGGCCCAAGCAGGCTGGGCCAACCGTCGCCGGACAGCTTCGCCAGCACTGCGGCCGCGGCCCGGAGCGTCTGCCCGGCGAGCTCGGCGGAATCGCCGTGGAGGGCTCCGTCGCTCAGGCTCGATCGCAACGCCGCTGCCGTGCGAGCGGCAGCCCTGAGCTCTGCGGCTACGGCACCGACCTTGCCGGTGACCCCAGTCTCGATGACCAGGGCAGCGGGTCCGCCTGCCAGAGCCGAGACGAGCGCGGCCGTCCCGACCGGAGAAGTCGACCGTCCCGGAGGGCTGTCTATGACCATACCCAGGCCCGGGAACAGGATCCGTCTCAGCCACGACTGAAGCATGATCGAGCCGGCGTCGCCGTCCCCGCCTGCCCAGTCCGGCACGGCGCCGAGCAGCAACCGATCGGCGGGCAGGCCATCGGCGAGGGCCAGCTCCACGCCCAGCGCTTGAAGCGCCAGGGCGCGGCCGGCACGCGTCGCGGCATCGGACGGGATGCCGCTGGCCAGGTCGGCGCCGAGAGCCAGCGGGCCCGCTCCGATGACCACGCGACTGCCGGCCCTGGCCTGCAGGCGATGAGCGAACGCGTGGTCGGCGAGGGCCCGATCGGGGTCAACGTTGTCTTCCACGATCTCGCGGATCGGATCCGCGAGGACGTAATCGATCCGCTCGAAGGCAGCGACTACGGCCTGCTCGGGCGCTGCGAACGCCGAGGTGACCGTCATGAGAGCCGCGTAACTGCGGCGTTCCGCCCCAGCCTCATCCACGCATCGTCGCAGCGACGCGAGGCCGCGCTGGCTCCCGACCGGCACGGGATCCTCGATCGTGGACGCTGTCTTCGCCTGACGCCGCCGATAACCTCGCCGTGCTTCTCGTCGCCCCCGGGGCTTTTCGGACTCGAAGAGTCCCGGCGTCTCGAGACCGGCCTGACGACGGGCCTGCGCAAACTCCCAGCTCGCCGGGACACGGACCTGGACCACGTCGCCGCCATCAGCCACGATGGCTTGAGCCTCCGTCGAGGCCGCAACAACCTCGGTTGCCTCGAGGGCGACGCCCAATCGAGGTTCGACCGGCAGACCGAGGACGTCGCGCATCTCGCGGGTCGCGGTTCGGTTTGCGTCGAAACGAGCCAGCGCGGAGTCGATCATCTGCTCTGCCCGTTTCTGCGCCGAGGCGAGCCGCTCCGGTCGCGCGAGGAGCTCGGCTTCGAGCCCGAGATCGATCGCTCCAGATGCGATGTCGAGAGCAATGTCGCGGGCTGGCATGTCGTATTCGAGCAGGGCTACCGCGAACGGCAGGATCACGCCCCTGGCAAGCCGTTGAGGGCTAGAGCCGCAGTAGGTCTCGGCGAGCGTTGCCGCCAGCGGCCGCCCGGCTCGATCGAGACCGTCGACGCCGAGCATCCGCAGGACGGCTCGCTCCTGGGCGATCGTCGCGGAGCGTCGGGCCTGCTTTGACAGCGCGCCGGCCAGCTCGGCGGCGAGCCGTCGGATCTGTTCGGCTTCGCCCGAGAGAGTCTCGCCGCTCACTCTCACCTCGCTTCGGGACCGCCCGAGGACGAATCGCGAATATCGTCGCTGCGGTCGCCCGCCTAGCCTAGCGAACCCGCAACACCGAAGGGTAGGTCGTCGTGTCGTAGGCGACCAGCATGTTGTTCTGCGATGTGGCCGTTGGTGATTCGAGCTTCACTTCAAGCTGGTGGCCGGCCGGAACGGAATAGGCTGACGTGACCGTGATCGCGAACGGCGTGTGGTAGTAGGTCCGACCTGCAGCATATGCCGCGGTGTACGTGGCACTAGCGATCTCGGCAAAGGTGCCGCTGCCGGGGTTGTAGTCGCGCAGGTAGGCGATCAGCGAGCCATTGGTGTTCGCGGTTGTCGTGTTGGTGGAAGACCAGATGTCGACCGTAACCGCTCCACTGAGGGTCAATGCCGAAGCGAGCACCGGCGTCCGCCAGTTGACGTAGCGATAGGCGGTCAGGAGCCCCGGGCTCGGGGGACTGTTCCGGGTGATGCCGCGACCGGCCCGGTTGGCGTTGTCGGTGTCGTAGTTGCGGAGCGTGGCCGCAGCCGGCGCAGTCGTCGTCATGGCCAGGTTGTACTGAACGGTGGTGTTCGCGGTCGGAGGCGTGGGGTTGTTGTGCAGGTAGTACGCCCAGGTGCCCGCGATGAACGTGTTGGAGCCGGCGGCGTTCGTCACGGTGAGCATCGCCAGGGCCGAGCCCGTTCCTGCAGACACGAGGCAACAGATCGTCAGAGCCGCCACCAGGATCGCTTGGAGATGCAGCCGGCGCAACGTCAACCTACGACGACGCACGAGCGCCGCGTGCCAAGGAATTGGCGGGGTCGCTCTCGTACCTGGGCTGAACCTCGCCATCGTCCTCTTCCAATTCCTCGAGGAGCCAGATGGCGAAGAGCATGGTCATGCCCAAGCACACGATCGAGAGCACGCCGGTCGGCGTGCCGAGCATGTAGAGGATGTAGCCAGAACCCGCGATCGTGAGGTCGGCGCGACCGATGACCGAGGAGACCGGCGTGAGCGTTGCATCGACGGAGGCGTTCGCGTCGCCCTTGGTCTCGATGTACAGGCCATCGGACGCAGTCACGAGTCTGGTGATGCGGTGGGAGACGACGACACCGTTCGCCTCCTTCAGCGTGACGATGTCGCCCGGGCGAAGGTCGGGGGGCCGAGCTTTCGAGATCTCGATTACCGACCCGAGGTGGACGTTGGGCTCCATCGAGCTACCGCGGATCACGATCAGCTGATGTCCCAGCGCAGGCCCAAGGTTGACCGCGAGAACGAGGCCCAGCACGGAAACGACCAGCACGATGAGGGCCATGTCGAGAAGCCGGCGGATCCATCGCATGGCCGTCCTCATGGGTTCCTCCAATGACTCTTGCGGGTAGCCGAGACGGTGCAGCCGTTGGCTACGGGTTGTTTGCCGTCTGCTCGGCGCTGAACAGGAACGTGTATGTCGAGGCGGCGCCCTGATAGGCGTTCAGCGTGCCAATAGGCAGCGAAGCCTTGAAGCAGAGCGTCTCACTCGTGCTGGCATTCAACGTGCGGTCGCCGGTCTGGTTCCCGGCGAGGGGGTTGCCAACCATGTTGACTCCGGCCGTCGGGACCACCGCGTTGAACAGAACGGTGCCAGTCATCAGGGCGCAGCTGGAGCCGGCGTTGCCGTCGGGCTGCTGGACGGTGACGAGCAACTGGGTGTTGAGGTGCTTTCCGTCGGCGTCGGTGGAGGTGCCGGAAATGGCATATCGCAACTGGGCGGTGCCGGTGTTGCTGATGGTGACCGCCTGGCCCGGGACCCCGGCCGGAACGTTGTCGCCCGGCATCAGGTTGGCAGACGTCAGGATGATCGGAGAGGGGGCGACCCCCAGCACGATCGTCCCCGCAGTGAAGCCGTTGTTGTTGGCCGTGACCGAGCTCGTGAACAGAGCCAACGACATGATCGCGCCAGTTGCGCTGATGAGTGCGGTTGCCGCCATAAGCAAGGCGACAAGGCCTAGTCTGCGGCGGCGTCTACGACGCGGCCTCTGAGCGATCTCCATACTCCGTTCCTCTCTTATGGTTGGCGACCGGGAACTCAGGGCGGCAAGTGGGCTCGGGCACCGTTTGATGCCTCGCGGCACCGGGAACATCGGGACTGCCCTACTCGGTAGGTGCATGAAACCCTCGTTTTGAGGAGTCAACTACGGGACCTCAGGCCATATCCTGCTGGTACTTTCGTCACTTCGAGGGGCGCGCTCGAAGGCATCGCCAGTCCCGGCCGGGCCCGCCGTCCGAGAGTGGATCAGAGGTTGGAACGGGTTTCGCGGTCTCGTCTCGACAGAGATCCAAAGCGTGGGCGTAAGAATCGAGTCGGATGCGATCCGGGTCACCCTCTCGATGACCCGCGTGCCGCCATTCGGTAGGCCGACGCCGGGTGGCTCTGCTCAGCTCGCCCTCACGAAGCTCGCCGAAACCCCCATGCCACGACTTGCCTCACGTTGCTGCCGGTCTCAGACGTCCGTCAGTCCGGCAGCAAGTGGACCTTGGTCGTGGTACGACCCGGGGCGTTCTTGCCCCACAACAATGGCCGAAAACCTGCCGCAGAACCGCTGCGACCCACTCGTTGGTGGCTCGCGCCGCTTCTCGGTCGAGCTCGGACCTAACCGGCGGGCCTGGGTTGCGGCGGACGACGGAGCCAGCGGAAAGCCACGAACGCCGCGACGAGCAGCAGGACCACCAGAGGCAAGGTCGCGGAGACGAACGCGAGGATGGACACCAGAGCCAGAGTGTCGCCGCCGCCGGAGATACTGACCTCAACCGTGGTCCCGATCACCTCGGGCAGCATCTCATAGAACGCGGCCTCGTCCACGCCATCGACGCGGTAGTGGCGTCCGTCTGCGGTCGACACGAAGAAGGTGTCGCCGCGGAGATCGAGGCTCGTCGCACGCCCTTGCGCGACGAGCTGGGAGACCGTCGCGAGGTCCGTCGCGGGCGGCAGGTCAGGCCGCAACCAGAGGAACAACGTGCCGGCGCTCACCGTCACGAGCAGGACCGCGAGGGCCGCGACCCGCCACGCTCGGCGTCGGCGCGGTGGTGTGGTCTCCACGGATGGCGAAGGTAACGAACCGCCCTCCCCGGGTGGTTGCCCGTGAAAGTGGGCAAGGAGCTCGACCCGGCCGCCGACCCCCAGCTTCGCGTAGATGCGCGCGAGATGGCTGCGAATCGTGGCCTCGGTGAGCGTGAGCCGGTCGGCGATGGCGCGGGCCGAGAGGCCCGTCAGCGCGAGCTCAAGAACCTCTCGCTCGCGCTCCGATAGCGCCGCGAGATCGACCCGGGCGCGCTCGCCAAGCAGCCCTGGCACACGGTCATCCATTGCCACATCATCTCCGCCTCAAGGGGCGATGTCATCCACCGACCGAATGAAACGCGCAGGTCTCGGGCCGCACGGCTCTCGAACGGCCCGGAAGGTGCGGCGGATGGGCACGCCACCTATCGGTCCGCACGTCAATCCATGAAGGGTGCGGCCGGACCCATATCCGTGCCACTACCAAGGTCCAATTGCCGCCGGACCGGGACGTCCGTGAGCGAGGAGCGCAGGCGGCAACGAAGGCATGGGCCGGCCGGCGAGCTACTCCTCGGCGGCCCGGTGGTAGACACCCGCGACTCGAACCATAACCGCCTCGCGCAGCAGCGCGGCGAGCGCGGCGGCGCAGTCGGGCGACTCAGGGTCCGCGTCAAGGTCCGCCCAGAAGACATACTCCCAGCGCACGCCGCGGCTCGGCCGGGATTCGAGTCGCGACAGGTTGATCTTCCGCTCAGCGAAACAGCCAAGGCAGCGGTGCAGGCTCCCGGGCACGTTCCGAACCGCCCAGACCAGAGTGGTCTTCATCGGGCCGGCAAGCGTCGCCGGGTTGAACCACTCGTCCGGGACAGGCTCGCGGGCAAGGACCGCAAAACGCGTCCGATTTGCGTCGCCGGTCTGGATGTCGTACGCGAGCACCTCCAGCCCGTAGAGTGGCGCGACGCGGGCCGAGGCGACCGCTCCGGCGCTCAGTTCGTGGCCGTCGGAGATTGCCTTCGCAGCGCCCGCCGTGTTGTAGCTGGTCATGACCTGCCAGGGTCGCGATCGCAGGAACTCGTCGGCCTGGTCGAGCGCCTGGGCGATGCTGTAGACGCGCTCGATGGATTCGAGCGTCTGGCCCGGGAGCGCCAGGAGGGCGAGATGCACCGGCACCGTCAGCTCGGCCGCGATTCGGACCTCGTCGAACTTGAAGAGCAAGTCGTAGATTTCGCGGACGCTGCCGCCCTGGGAGCGCTCGATCGGGACCACACCGGCGTCGACGCTGCCGTCGTTGACGGCTTCGAAGACGGCCCGCCAGGTCGGCAGGGCAACCGCATCGGAAGCGCAGAATGCCGCCAGAACGGCCTCCTCACTGAACGCGCCTGGCTCCCCCTGGAAGGCCACCCGTGGCGTACGGAGGGGTTCGGTCGCGGGCACGGCGGCCGAGCCCGGGGCTCCCGACCCCTGAGAACCCGCGGACACTGGCGATGCCATCGAACCCTCCGTCGGGTTATTCGGAGCGTGCTGGGCGGGCCGCCGAGGCGGCCCCATTTGGCTGGGCGGCCGTCGTGAAGTGGCGCTCGTCACGCCGCCGCAGCTCCGCACCCGTCTTCCAGATCGCGTATTCGAGAGAGTCGCACAAGGCCGCGCACGAGGCCGCGATGATGTTCGTGTCGCTGCCCATGGTCGACCACTCCAGGACCCCGTTCGACGAGTCGATGATGACACGGGTCCGGGCGCCGGTCGCCTCCTCGCTGTCGAGAATGCGGACCTTGTAGTCGACGAGATGAACGGCGTCGAGCTGCGGATAGAAGGCGCCGAGCGCCTTTCTGAGCGCGGTGTCGAGGGCGTTCACAGGGCCGTTGCCGTCGGCGGCCGTGTGCAGGATCTCGCCTGCCACCTCCACCTTGACCGTGGCCTCGGAGAGGAGCTCGGCGCCGCCCCGCTGCTCCACCAGCACGGTGAAATCGCACAGCTCGAATGGGCGCTCGTAGCCGGCCTTGTGGCGCCTTACCAACAGCTCGAACGACGCCTCCGCGCCTTCGAAGGCGAGACCGTCGGCCTCGAGCTGCTTGATGATCTGGCTGAGCGCCTTGGGATCAACGCCGTCGAGCTGCTGGCCGAGCTGCTCCGCCCGAAGCTGGGTATTGGCTTTGCCGCCCAGCTCGCTGACGACGAGACGCATGACGTTGCCCACGACACCCGGATCGACGTGCTGGTAGGAGCTGCTTGCGCGAGCCGTTGCCGAGCCGTGGACGCCACCCTTGTGGGCGAAGGCCGAGCGGCCGACGTACGGCTGGTGGTCGTCCGGGGCGATGTTGACGATCTCGGCGACGTAGCGCGCCAGGTCCGTCAGCTCGCCGAGCCGGCCCGACGGAACCGGCTCATAGGCGGTCTTGAGCTCGAGATCGGCCAGGATGCTTACCAGGTTGGCGTTGCCGCAGCGCTCGCCGTAGCCGTTGATCGTGCCCTGGACGTGGCGCACCCCGTTGGCGACCGCCGCCAGAGAGTTGGCCACCGCCAGCTCGGAGTCGTTGTGGCAGTGGATGCCCCAGACCACCTCGGAGGCTCCGTCGGCGGCAAGAGCGGATGACGTCGCGCGCACGATCGAGACCAGCTCGTCGCTGAGCGTTCCGCCGTTGGTGTCGCACAGGACCAGTGTTCCGGCGCCCGCGTCTCGAGCGGCTCGCAGGGTCGCCAGCGCGTAGGCGGGATCGTCCTTGTAACCGTCGAAGTAGTGCTCGGCGTCATAGATCATCTCGCGGCCGGCCGCCGCCGGAAATGCCACCGAGTCGGCGACCATCGCCAGGTTCTCCTCGGGCGTGGCGCCGAGGACGTCGCGGACGTGGAGCAGCCAGCTCTTGCCGAAGATCGTGACGACCGGCGTCCCGGCCGCGACGATGGCCAGGAGGTTGGGGTCCGTCTCCGGCCGGTTCAAGCGGTGGCGGGTCGAGCCGAAGGCGGCCAGCTTGGCGTTCTTCCATTCGATCGATCGAGCCGCGGCGAAGAAGTCGACGTCCTTCGGGTTGGAGCCGGGCCAGCCTCCCTCGACGTAGGCCAGGCCGAACTCGTCGAGACGGCGCGCGATCTTGATCTTGTCGGCGAGCGACACCACCAGGCCCTCGCGCTGGGTACCGTCGCGCAGGGTCGTGTCGTAGAGGACGACGCGGTCGCTCATCGGGCGGCTCCTGTCGTGGTGCGGCTCCCGCCTGGTCCGCCGGCGCCGGCGGCCTCCAACGCGGCGACGACGGCGTCGCCCATGGCCTGAGTGCCGACCGGGCGCAGGCCCGTGGCATCGCCCGTGGCGGCGAGCAGATCCGCCGTCCGATAGCCGTCGACGAGGACCGCCGTCACCGCCCGCTCGATGGCCTCGGCGGCCGCGCTCTGGCCGAGCGACCAGCGCAGCAGCATCGCCCCGGACAGGATCGTGGCCAGCGGATTGGCCGCGTCCTTGCCGGCGATGTCGGGCGCGGAACCGTGGATCGGCTCGTACAACCCGTGCAGGCCGTGCGCGGTCCGCTTCTCCCCTATCGACGCCGAGGGCAGCATCCCGAGCGATCCGGCCAGAACGCTGGCTTCGTCGGAGAGGATGTCGCCGAAGAGGTTCTCCGTCACCAGGACGTCGAAGACGGCCGGACGCTGTATCAGGGTCATGGCGCAGGCGTCGACAAGCCGATGCTCGAGGGCGACGTCCGGGTATTCGGCGGAGGTTTCCTCGACCACCGTCCGCCACAACCTGCTCGACGACAGGACGTTGGCCTTGTCTACGCTGGTCAGCTTCTTGCGCCGGCCCCGGGCGAGCTCGAATGCCAGCTTGACGACCCGCTTGATCTCATGCTCGGTGTAGGTCAACGTGTCGACCGCTTCGCGACCGGCCGGGGTCTTGCGCTGCTCGGACGGCTTGCCGAAGTAGAGGCCGCCGGTCAGCTCGCGGACGATCATCATGTCGACGCCTTCGAGGAGAGCTTCTCGAACCGGCGAGCTGCTCCGAAGGACCGGCTGGACCGTCACGGGCCGGAGATTCGCGTACAGACCCAGCCCCTTGCGCAGCGCCAGGAGCGCCTGCTCGGGCCGAACCTTCGCCTTGGGGTCGTCGAACCGCGGGTCGCCGATGGCTCCGAAGTAGACCGCGTCGGCCTCCTGGCAGACCGCCAGATCGCCTTCGCGCATCGGCACGCCGTAGGCGTCGATGGCGACGCCGCCGATCAGAACCTCGCGCCAGTCGAACCCGAAGCCGAAGATCCGGCCCGCGCTTTCGAGAATGCGGCGGCCGGCGGCGATGACCTCGGGTCCGATGCCGTCGCCGGGGACGAAGACGAGCCTGTACGTCGGGCCAGCGGGGCCGTCCCCGACCGGTGGGGTCGCGGTGTCGGTCACGGAAGCTTCTCTACCTTCTCGGGTTGCCGTCCCGTGGCCAGCGCCGACTCGATCAGCGCGGCCTTCGCGACCGCGTCCTGCTGGAGCTTCTCGGCCCCGGATAGATACGCGGCCACGGAGGCCTCGATGATGTTGGTGGATAGGCCGTGACCGGTCGCCACGAATGCATCCGGGCCGTCCTCGTCGGAGCGGTGGACGCGTACAACCACCTGGCCCTGGGCGTCTTCGCCGGCGGAGACGGCCTTGATCTCGTACTCGTCGAGGACGGGCTTCCAGCCCAGGACGGCCTCGAGGGCCTGGTCGATCGCGCCGTACAACGCGTCCACGGGGCCGTTCCCCGTGGCCTCGACCGAGCGCGATTGCTCGCCGATGCCGAGCGAGATCATCCCCATCGCCCGGCCGCCGTGGGAGCTCGTGACGCTCCAGCCCTGCAGGCAGATCGTGCTCGGCGCAGCGGTCGCCCGCTGCTCGAGCACCGCCAGCAGGTCGGCGTCGGTGACTTCCTTCTTGGCGTCTGCCAGGGCGATGACCTGGGCGTAGATCTCGTCGAGGGCCTCGCCGTCGACGTCCTGGCCGAGGGTGTGGAGCTTCTCCCGGAGCCCGCGCCTGCCGGAGAGCTTGCCGATGGTCAGCTGGCTGCCGGAAAGCCCGACCGACTGCGGGGTCATGATCTCGTAGGTGAGCGGGTTCTTGATGACCCCGTCCTGGTGGATGCCCGACTCGTGGGCGAATGCGTTTGCGCCGACGACCGCCTTGTTGGGCTGGACCGTGAACCCTGTCAGGTAGCTGACCAGGCGGCTCGCCGCGGTTATCTGCTCGGTCACGACGCGGGTGCGGAGATTGGGGAACTGCGTCGGACGGGTCTTGATGCCCATGACGACCTCTTCGAGCGAGGCGTTGCCGGCCCGCTCGCCCAGGCCGTTGACGCAGACCTCGAGCTGGCGGGCGCCGTTCTGGAGCGCCGCGAGCGTGTTGGAGGTGGCGAGGCCCAGGTCGTTGTGGCAGTGGACGGAAACGGTGGCCGCTGCCCCGAACCGCTCGACGACGCGCCCGACCAGCCCGCCGAACTCGGCGGGGATGGCGTAGCCCACGGTATCGGGGATGTTGAGCGTGCTCGCGCCGGCCTCGACCGCGGCCTCGTACAGCTTCATCAGGAAATCGACGTCCGTTCGTGTGGCGTCCTCGGCGCTGAACTCGATCTCGGCGTCCGGCCCGAGGGCCTTGCGGCCGTACGCCACCCACTTCGCCGCCGCAGCCATCGCCTCGTCGCGCGAGATGTGCAGCTTGTGCATGAGATGGATGTCGCTGCTGGCGATGAAGACGTGGAGGTGCGGCCGCTCGGCTGCGCGGATCGCCTCGACGGCCCGCTGCGGATCGCCGTCCTTGCAACGCGCCAGGGCGGCCACGGCCACGCCCCGCGTCTCGCGGGCAATGGTCTGCACTGCCTCGAACTCGCCCGGGGAGGAGGCCGGGAAGCCCGCCTCGATCACGTCGACGTTGAGGCGGACGAGCTGGCGGGCGACCTCGATCTTCTCGGCGACCGTCAGGCCGGCGCCGGGCGCCTGCTCTCCATCGCGGAGCGTGGTGTCGAAGATACGTACTGTTCCCGGGGCGACTCCCCGGGCGGGTACGGCGCCGCTTGCGCCGCCGGATGCGGTCTCGCTCATTCGATACCCCCGGGCCATCAGCCCTTGGATCTGGCGGCCGCCTGCGGCTGGCCGTCGACGACTTCGACAGGATTGAGGAACGGCATGGCCTTGCGCAGCCGAGCGCCGACCTGCTCGACCTGATGGTCGCGGTCGGCCTCGCGCATCTTCTTGAAGTTGGGCAACCCGGCCTCGTTCTCGGCGATCCACGCCGCCGCGAAGGTGCCGTCCTGGATGTCGTGCAGGACGGCCCGCATCTCGTCGCGAACGCGGGCGTCGATGATCCGCGGGCCGGAGACGTAGTCGCCGTACTCGGCTGTGTCGCTGACCGAGAAGCGCATGAAGTTCATGCCGCCGCGGTACATCAGGTCGACGATCAGCTTGAGCTCGTGCATGACCTCGAAGTACGCCAGTTCCGGCTGGTAACCGGCCTCGACGAGGGTCTCGAAGCCGTTCTTGATCAGGCTGGTCACGCCGCCGCACAGAACGACCTGCTCGCCGAAGAGATCGGTTTCGGTCTCTTCCTTGAACGTGGTCTCGAGAACCCCGGCACGTGTCGCCCCGATGCCGCGGGCGTAGGCGAGGGTGCGAGCCCGAGCGGTGCCGGTGGCATCCTTCTCGACCGCAAAGAGCGCCGGGACGCCGCCGCCCTGCTCGAAGACGGATCGGACGAGATGGCCGGGGCCCTTAGGGGCGACCATCCCGACGTCGATCCCCTCGCCAGGCTTGATCCGGTCGAAGCGGATGTTGAAGCCGTGGGCAAACATCAGCAGCTGGCCGGGCTTCATGTTCGGCTCGATCGAGGTCTCGAACACCTTCTTCTGGATGGTGTCGGGGACCAGGATCATGATGACGTCGGCCGCCTTGACGGCGTCCTCGATGTTCGCGACCGCGAGCCCGGCCTCTGCGGCGAGCGCCCGGCTCTTGCTCGCCGGGGGCAGGCCGACCACGACGTCGTAGCCCGAGTCGTGCAGGTTCAGGGCGTGGGCGTGGCCCTGGCTGCCGTAGCCGATGATCGCGATCTTCTGGCCGGCAAGCGCCGTGGGATCTGCGTCGGCGTCGTAGTACATCCGTGCGGTCATCGCTTAACTGCCTCCTCGATCGACCCGGCACCCCGGGACATGACGACGGTACCGGAGCGGACCAGCTCCTTTATGCCGAACCCGCGCAGGAGGGCGATCAGAGCGTCCACCTCTGCCTCCGTCCCGGTTGCCTCGACGATGAGCGACTCGGCGGCCAGATCCACGACCCGAGCCTTGTACATCTCGGCGAGGGTGAGGACCTCGCCCCGGTTGCGCTCGTCGGCGCGGACCTTGATCAGTGCGATCTCGTGCTCGACGGTCGGGTCGCTGGTCACGTCCTGAACCTTGAGCACGTCGATGAGCCGGTACAGCTGCTTCGCCGCCTGCTCGACCAGCACGTCGTCGCCGTGGAGAGTGATCGTCATGCGGCTGACATCCGGCTGGTCGGTGTGGCTGACAGCCAGCGTGTCGATGTTGAAGTTGCGGGCCCGCATGAGGCTGGCGACGCGGTTGAGGACGCCGGGCCGGTTGAGGACGATGGCGACGAGAACGTGGCGATGGGCCTCGCCACGGCCCGGCAGGGCTCGGGGCGGGGGCGCGGTGTGGGCCGGCGCGTGGTGAGCGGCGTGGGTTGGCGCTGGATGAGGGGCGTGGTCGGGAGCCGCGTGAGAGGCCTGGTCGGGGGCGTGCCCGGGATTGCCGGCGGGGCTCATTGCTTGGGCTCCTCGAATTGTTCCTCGAGCAGGTCCGACAGGCCCTTGCCGGCCGGCATCATCGGGAAGACGTTCTGCTCCTCGGCGATCACGAAGTGGACCAGGGCCGGACCGTCGATGGCGCGAGCTGCAGCAATCGCGCCATCCACCTCCTCCGGCGTTGTCGCCCGGAAGCCGGCGACGCCGTAGGCCTCGGCGAGCTTGAGCCAGTCGGGGCCAAGCAGGCTGGAGGAGTGGTAGTTGCCGGCGTAGACCAGCTCTTGCCACTGCCGGATCATGCCCAGCTTGCGGTTGTCGAGGAGGGCGATCTTGACCGGGATGTTGTCCTGGACGAGGGTCATCAGCTCCTGAGCGGTCATCTGCAAACCGCCGTCGCCGACGATCGCCCACGTCTCCTTGTCAGGCCGGCCGACGGCTGCTCCCATCGCGGCCGGGAGGCCGAAGCCCATTGTGCCCAGGCCGCCGGAGCTGATGTGGCTGTTAGGCCGGCGGAAGCCAGCGTATCGAGCCGTCCACATCTGGTTCTGGCCGACGTCGGCGACGATCGTGGCGTCGTGCCCGGAAGCCGCGCCGATCTGCGAAACGACGAAGTCGGCCGAAAGCTGGCCGTCTCGCCAGGCGCCCGAGCCGTGCCACGGCATCCTCTCCGACTCGGCTTTCCACTCGGCGATCTGGCCGAGATAGGCCGCGCGAGCCTCCGGCGAGACCGGCTCGATCTGCGGCAGGAGCGCCGCCAGAACCCGCTTGACGTCCCCGACGATCGGCACCTCGACGGCCACGTTCTTCCCGATCTCGGCCGGGTCGATGTCCACGTGGATGATCCGAGCGTACGGCGCGAACGTTGGCACGTGGCCGGTGACGCGGTCGTCGAAACGCATGCCCAGGGCGATCAGCAGGTCGCACGATTGAATGACCCTGTTGACGTGCTTCCAGCCGTGCATCCCGACAAAACCGAGCGAGAGTGGATGCGTCTCGTCCATGGCACTCACGCCCAGCAGGGTGTGGGCGACGGGTATCTGAGCCTTCTCCGCCAGCTCGCGCAGCTCTGCGGTGGCGTTGGAGATCAGTACGCCGTGGCCGGCCAGGATGACCGGCCGTTCCGCCCGGGCGATCTCCCCGGCCGCGAGCTTGATCTGGCGGAAGTGGCCGTCGAACTTGGGCTTGAAGCCCGGGAGGTACAGCGTCTCCGGATGCTCCGCGGAGCACGCGCCCATCAGCGCGTCCTTGGTCACGTCGATGTGGACCGGGCCTGGACGGCCCGTTCGGGCGATGTGGAAGGCCTCGGCGAAGACGCGCGGGATGTCGTTGGGGTCGTTGACGAGGTAGTTGTGCTTGGTGCACGGCAGGGTGATGCCGGTGATATCGATCTCCTGGAAGGCATCCTTCCCCAGCAGCGAGGAGACGACGTTGCCGGTGATCGCGACCATCGGCACCGAATCCAGCATGGCGTTGCCGATGCCGGTGACGAGGTTCGTCGCTCCGGGCCCCGAAGTCGCGAGACACACGCCGACCTTGCCCGAGGCGCGGGCGTAGCCGTCAGCGGCGTGGGCGGCACCCTGCTCGTGGCGGACCAGGATGTGGCGCAGCTCGGGATAGTCGCCGAGCACGTCGTAGAGCGGCAGGAGCACGCCGCCGGGGAAACCGAAGAAGACGTCGACGCCCTGGGCAAGAAGCGCCTCGCAGACGGCATCCGCTCCGATGCGCGGCCGCTTCACGCCCCGTTCGGCCAGACTCTTGATCTGCTTTCGGAGCGTGTCCGTCAGCATCTCGTGCCGGCCGGCGTTGATCGCATCGGCCCGAGCGGTGCCCGCTCCGGGCATGTGGTTTATGCGCCCGCGCCCCGACCCGGTCGCCGCACCGCGGGCTGCCGAGGTGGCAGACAGCGACGGACCGCCCCCCCCGGCTGCCGTCGCTGTGGGGGTACGGCCTGAGTCGTCGGCTCTGGTCCCCATGGCTGCGTCCCGTCCCTTCCTGTCGTCTTGGCTCGTGCCGTGAGCGCTCGGCTGTCTGTCGATGGCCCGGCCATCAAAAAACCCTCGCCTACCGGCGAGGGTCTGGTTGGTGCAGGTTCTGCGTCGTTAGCGCTTGTCCCGCCGTCCAGTCTCCCGCCGGGAGCCGGTAATGAGCCCAAATACGCGCTCAATACCTAGCTCGAGAGAGCGAAGTAGACCGAGGAGGGATAGGTCGACCAGGCCGAGGTCCTCATACGGCACCTGCACGCGACGACCATCCGGGCGAACGAGGATGGCGACGTGGCGGCGGTTCCGGCTGTTGAAGAGACCCAACCTGATTCTCCGTAGCTAGCGCTGCGGTTCTTGGCCGCAGTGTTGCGCGAGTGTACCAGCACGGGTCAATGCGTGCGCCATACCCAAGTCGGTGCCGGGACGATAGTACGGGAGTTGGGTCTGGCGGAGGCCGGCGGCGAGCCGGTCACGCTGCTCGTGGCTTCGGAGGCGTCTCGGAGGCGAGCCGGTCACGCTGCTCGTGGCTTCGGAGGCGTCTCGGAGGCGAGCCGGTCACATCCCGAGGTGGGGGCCGCCCGAGGTCGACTCGCTCGCACCCGCGCACCGTCGATCCCGCTCGCTGTCGATCCTGCTCGCCGGGGCAGACACTCTCGACCTTCCGGGCCCGACGGCTCCAGTTCTGCTCACCCCGTGAGCACATCCGACCTGCGAGCCGGTCCGACGCGCCTGGCCGTGTCGAGCCTGCTCGATCGCGACAGCAATCTCGACCGATCGGGGCCGCTTCGGGCCCGACCTGGTCGAGCGTGGCGCTGCGGCTGAGCAGTTTGGACACGCGGGGGCCCCTCGCCTGCCCTGCTACGTCGCATGTGCTCGCCCAATGAGCAGCCGCGAGGAAGACCGGGCCTGGATGCAGCTGCTGCTCATCAGGTGAGCAAGCCCGACACGATCGACGGAACTGGACGCGTGCTCTCCCTCCGCGCGCATTCGGGCCCCGCGAAGGCCGCCGTCCCGACTACGCCCCCCGACGGTGGAACGGCCACCAGGCGCGCTCGCCGATGAAGGCCGTCACCGCAGGCACCAGCAAGCTGCGGACCACGAACGTGTCGATCAGCACGCCCAGCGCCACCGTCAGCCCCACCTGGAAGAGGAGCTGGAGTGGCGACGTAACGAGCGCCCCAAACGTCCCGGCCAGGATCAACCCGGCCGAGGTGATGACCGTTCCGGTGCGAGCCGAGGCGATCCGAATCCCGGACCGCAGCTCTCGTACCGAACTCTCCTCGCGGACCCGCGACATCAGGAAGATGTTGTAGTCGGACCCCAGGGCGACGAGCAGCACGAAGACCATGAGCGGTATGAAGTAGTTGATGCCCGGCTCACCGAAGAGGTGCTGCAGGATCAACGCCGAGAGGCTCAGGCTCATCGCGTACGACAGGAGGACCGTGAGGACCAGATACACCGGCGCGACCAGCGCGCGAAGCAGCAGGATCAGCACGATCAGGATGCCGACGATCGTGATCGCCGCGACTCGCAGGAAGTCGGCCGAAATGGTGTCCTGCACGTCGGTGAACTCGGCGGTGGCACCGCCGACGTATTCCTTCGCGGCCGCAGCGGCAACCTGACGGTCCGCGGCCGTGCCCGCTGCGCCGTCCGCGGCCGTAAACGCGGTTGTGGCGTCCGTCGCCGCCCCGCCCGCGGTTCCACCCGCCGACCCGAAGCCGCCGGGGTTCGTGGCGAGCAGCGCCCGCAGGTCGCGCACCGTCTCGAACGACTTCGTGTCGTACGGGTTCGTAACGGTCGTGACGTACAGGCGTGCCACCGTGCCGTCGGCCGAGACGTAGGCGGAAGTCAGGTCCGGCGTGGCGTAGAGCTGGCTCGCATCGAAGCTCCCTGCCAGCTGATCCAGCTCGCCGGGCAACCTGCCGCGGGCGGCGGCCATCGCCTGCTGGGCAGCGACCGCCTCGGGCGTCGGCGTCGCGGATGGCGGCGAGAAGTAGAACGCCGCCGGCTGCGCCTTGAACCAGTTCGAGAGATCCACCACCGAGCCGAGCAGCTGCACGAAGGCCGCCGCGTTGGTCGAAGTCGAGAGTGCGGCCACGGCATTCTCGGCCGCCTGATATGAGGCCACGGACTTCACGGCAGGATCGGCGGCCCCGAGATCGTCCAGGTAGGACTTGAGGGCCGCTAATCCCGCGGCCACGTCGCCAGTCGAGGGCGCCGCGGCGGCGGCTCGGAGCTGGGCGGCAATAGCGTCGAGCTGGTTCGGCACCAGGGCCTGCTTGCGAGCCTCGACGAGCCCGGCCTCGAGGACCCCGAGATCGGCCTTGGCCGCGCTCAACGAGCTGGCCGGGAGGCTCGGGAACGCCGACTCGAGATCGCCGATATAGCCGACCGTCTTCTGGAGCCCGGACAGGCTGGCATCGCTCAGCTGGACGTCGATGTCTGTGTTTGGCGGCTTGCGGAAGGCCGCGGCGGTGTCGGTCAGCTGAACCGACGGTCGCAACAGGTCCGACACCTTGCCCTCGCCCAACGGATCGACGACGCTGCGGACCGTCTGGACGTTCGGCAGACTCGAGATCACCTTCTCCAGGGCGGCGACGTCAGCGAGGCCCCCCTCCGAGGTGAAGGTGGCCGCCGGTGCACCCGGCACCTGTACCAGCACCGTCAGCGGCATCAGCTGGCCCTCCGCCAGGTGCTGGCTGAGAGTCTCGAAGCCCAGCCGGGACTCAGCGCCGGACGGAAGCTCGTTGAGGACGTCGAAGTTCTGCTTGAGCTGCGGCAGAGCGAGCGCGGGCACGATCAGGAAGAGCAGCACGAGACCGGCGACGGCACCGGGTCGCGCCGTGATCCGGCGGGCGAGCGCCGCCCAGAAGCCCTGCTCCGCTTCAGAAGCTGTCCGCGTCTTCTCGTGGAGCGGCCAGAAGAGCTTTCGCCCGAAGATGGCTAGCAGCGACGGCGTGAGGGTTAATCCGGCCATCAACGTGATGAAGACGGTGAGGGCAAGGGCCGGCCCCGTGGTTTGAATCATCCCGAACCGGGCCGCCACCATCGACGTGAGGCCCACGATGACGGTCGCGGCCGAGGCGGTTATGACCGCGCTGATGCGGCTGACCGTGACCCTGACGGCGTCCTCGTGGTCGTTGCGGCCCAGCTCCTCGCGGAAGCGCGAGATGAAGAAGATCGTGTAGTCCGTTCCGACGCCGAAGACCAGCACGACGATGAACGAATCCAGGACCGACGAAAGCTGCCAGCCCTGCTGGGCCAGGAAGCCGAGGACACCGCGCGAAACCAGGAAGGCCGCGCCGATGGTCAGCAGTGGGGCCAGGGCCGCCAGCGGGGCCCGATAGATGAGAAGCAGGACGAGTATCACGAGGAGGATCGTGACCATCGTCGTCCGATCCGTGCCGTCCCGGATGGCCTGCAGGTAATCGCGTCCGATGCCGGCCTGACCCGTCACCTGGGCGGTCAGTCCGGCCGGCAGGACCCCCGAGCCGTCGAGATGGGCTCTTATCGCGTCGACCGACTCGTTGGTTCGCGGCAGGAACGCGGGCGTACTGATGTCGACCGTGGCCAATTCGACCACGCCGTCGGCGCTGCGGAACATCGAGGCGAGCGACGGCGAGCCTTCGGCCGTGACGTAACGCTCAACCGCCTCGGGGTGACCGCTGCCCTCCATGTAGCTGCGCAGCCCCTCGATCGCGGCGCGATCGGCGTCGGTCAGCCCGCTCGCCCGGGAGAACACGATCAGCGCGGTGGTCGGTGCCGAGTCGTTCGGGAAGGCCCTGGCGATCACCTCGCGGGCGGCCAGCGATTCGGCGTCGCGGGGCAGAAAGCTCGTCTCGTCGGCGGAGCCGACTTGAGAGAGCGATGGAGCCAGTACGCCGAACAGCGCCGCAGCCACGAGCCAGGCCGCCACGAAGACGAATCGGAGCCGAAGAACAACCCGGCCGAATCGATCGAACATCGGGACTTCCCAGCGCAGGACTGCTGTCGAGTGGGGCGAGTGGCGGGCGGGGACGCGGCCGAGGAAATTGTACAGAGGGCGGTGGTGACGATGTCTAGGAGACCGCGGCAGTTGGGGCCGGCGCGGTCGGCATGAGCCGATCGGCCTGACCGGCGGCTTGTGGCGACTTCTTCCGCAGCCTCGGGAGTGCCACAAAGAGTGCCGGGGTTATGGGCCAGATGACGGGCATGGACACGGCCACCGCCAGGGGAACAACCCAGCGCCTGTCGGTCCGGGCGCCCCAGAAGACGAGAAGGGCGGCCGCGCCGAGACGGAGCCAAAGCGGCGGCAGGAGCGAATCGTACGTCCCGTTCACCTGCGGGCCCGCAGAACTCGAGTCGGCCAGGAACTTGACCCAGTCGAACCACGCGCTCGGAGCCACGATGAATGAGACCGCCGAGATCGCGGCTGTTGCGCCAAGAGCCCAGGCCAGCGACCGCCACTCCCGCCGCACGACGAACCAGAGCAGCGAGACGCCCGGCGTGACCTTCGTCAGCAAACCGATCGACCAGAGCGCCGGGTAATCGAAGCCGAGAACACAGACAGTCGCCAGCAGGAGGTGGACGTTGCCGTGATAGAGCTCGAGGGGCACGGGCAGGAAGACAAGCCAGACGAGGGTCATGCGCCGGGTCAGCCAGACCAGGTTGACGATCAGGAAGCTGTCCCATAGCACGAAGAACAGCCAGAACGGCAGCAGGTGCGCCGGGCTCATGCCCAAGGCAAATGCGGGCGAGTAGGTGAACGAGCCGATCGTCCCGAGGGCCGCTCCATACGGATGGAGCGGATCGACGTTCCAATAAGCGAAGGAGTCGAAACCAACCATGCTCTTGAAGTTCGGCGCGCTCGGCACGACGAGCATTAGCCACGCGAACAAGACGTAGCCGAAAATCGAGAGCCCCAGGATCGCGGGCTTGCGGTAAAGCGGCAAGCGGGCCCGAAGCCGCTCCGGTAGACCTCGGGCTGCGGCGGTGGTCATGCCAGTGCCGGCTCAGCCGCCGGGGCCGGTTCCCGCGCCTCGGCGGAACCCGAGACGGATCCCTGATCGGCCGGACGCCGGAACCGCCACAAGGCCACCCAGGGCGCAAACCTGCTGAAGGCGAGGATGGGGCAGGTGATGACGGCGGCGGCATAGGCCAGCCACGCTCGGCGGGTGTAAGTCGCATACAGCGCCACCGCGGCGGCGATCCCAAAACGGAGGACGAAGTCGAGCCCGCCCCACGACGGCACGATGGCGATGACGCCGCTGCCCGACATTACGGAGCTGTTCTCCCAGCCGAAGGTCGCGGCGTAGCCGGACCACTCCCCCGGCGCGGCGAGGTACGAGACCAGGCAGATCGCCGCGAAGACGACTGTCCCGACGACGAGCGGACGACGCGATTCCGGCTTGCGGAACCACAGATACGGGATCAGCAGGATCGGACCGAACTTGAGCGCGGCCGCCCACGGCAGCAGGTACGCGCCACGCTTGTCGCGCAGGGCGAACACCAGCATTGCCCCGATCTGGAGCGTGACGTTGCCAAGGCTCAGCTCGATCAGCACTGGCAGGAAGGCACAGGCGACCAGCGCGGCCTTCCATGACCCCACCATGTAGCGGAGGCACAGGATCCCGGAGAGCCGCCACAGCCAGGCGACGACCAGCTCCGGGAGGAGCGCGGCGGGCACAAAGAGCTGGGCGAAGATCGGTGGGTACTTGAAGGCGCCGAGGTCCGACACGCTCGCCTGGGTGTACAGGGCCGTCCCGTCGAGGACGTGGTGGCTGGCCATCCAGTACGCGTAGGTGTCGTAGGCACGCCCGCCGTCGAGACCGACTATGGCGACAACGGCCGCCAGGGCAAGGGCCCCGCCCGCGACCAGGCCGGCGTCAAGCAGCACCCGCGATGCCGTCGTACGGAATCGCTCCGAGCGCAACGAGTGAGCGAGCCCGCTCAACACGGGCCACCCAACGTCGCCGTGTCCCGCGAGCTCGTCATGCCGTCGTCCCGGGTTCGGCCTGGCTCGGTGAACCGCCTTCCGCGGGCTGCTCCCGCTGCCCGCCTTCGCCGAACCGGAGCCAGGTCCAGTGAGAGCCTGCAACCAGGAGATACGCCACCAGCATGCAAGCCATCCACCACGCGATGCCGTGGTAAACCCCCAGGAAGAGCGTCGCCAGCAGGATAGCGAGGTCGCGCCTGATCGTGAGCAAGCCCGGTACCAGGAAGAGGAACGTATAGCCGTGGACGCTGGACGTGGCAATCAACAGCGCGATCCCCAGCCACGCGACCGAGTCGCGGCCACGTACGGACAGGGCCATACCGATCCCCGCGGCTGCCAGAACAACGTCGGGAATGCCGATCCGCCGGCCGAGGTCTACGCCGCCGGTCGTCCAGTTGGGGTCCGCGGCCCGCTGCAGTTGAGCTAGCCAGTCGCCGTAAATGGCGACTCCGGTAAGCGGCAGCGTCACGACTGCAACCGCGGCAAGCGCGCCGAGACCGATGACCGCGGCTCTGAACCGGCGTCGACCGAGATACAGCACGGGCAGAAGCTGTGTGACCTTGAGGGCGCCAACGGCGGTCGCCAGGAGGCCGTTCCGGGCGTCGTCAGCCGAAGTGAAGGTCCTCTGCCGTGGCGCTCCTTCGGCCGGCTCGTACAGCAGGGCAATGAAGGCAGCGAAACTGATTATCTGGATGTTGCCGGTGATCAAGCCCTCTGCGAACGGCGGCCAGGCAAGGACGAAGGGCACGGCCAGCCAGGGAATGGCCAGACGCCGGCACGTCCACACGGCAATCAGGAGGCCGAGGATGAGCCACAGGCCGGTGACCGTATCCCGCGGAAGCGCGGCAACCGGCGCCAGCAGCGGCAGCAGGAAGGGCGGGTACAGATACGGCAGGTCGGGGCCTTTCTCGACCAGCATTGCCGAAGCCGGGTAGACCGGCGCTCCACTGGCCCAGTGCGTTGCCGCGCGAAGCGGGATCTCGAGGTCCACGCCCGCGGGAAAGGCCTTGAACAGGTCTGGCAGGCCCACGACCACGCCGACGGCCACCGCGATCCCGAGGCACGTCGTGAGCTGCCGGTTGGCCACGGCCTTCTGGTCGAAGACTCGGACGAAGAGTGATCGACCGCGAGCCAGGGCGTGCCGTATGAGCGTCTTGGGACGAGACGAATCGACCACCAGGCTGGCTGCAGCAGGGGCTGTCGGCTTGGTCGCTCGCGTTTCGTCAGTCATCCGGCGCGACGCCCTCGGTTCCGGCGTGCCAGCCACATCAGCGCCAGACCGACTCCGACTGCGGTCGGGACGAGCCAGTATCGCCCGCCCGGATCTTCGGGCCCCGCCGCTATGTCGGTCGCGCGGACTCGGACCAGCGGCATGCCTTCGCACTTGGCCGCGATCTGGGCCGGGCTGTCGCGCCAGGGATTACCCATGCCCACCGTCCCAGCTACGACTCCCATGCTGCGTAGCAACGGCGCGAGGACCCGTACGCGCTCGTCCGGGTCGGTGACTTCGTCGGCCGTCCCGGTGAACGCCCGACCCGGGAGAATGACTTCCACGCGCGGATCCACGAGCACGTTCTGGAACCAGTGGGTGCGTCGCCCGAACCCCGCGATGCAGTAGACGTATTCGCCGACGATCGTGTAGCCGAGGGGTGCGTCGCGCATCTCGCCACTCTTGCGGCCACGGGTCCGGAGGATCATCAGGTAGCCGGTCAGCGGGTTCGAGATGTATCTCCCGAGGCCCATCCTGAGCGCGGGAGCGCTCACCCACTTGTTCGCAACCAGGAAGCCCTGGTGAAGCGCTGGCAGAATCGGCTGGATCCATTCCGGATAGGAGAGGCCCTCGCCCCAGGCTCCGGCGGTCCCACCACCCGTCGCCGGGCCCATCTCGGCAGTCGAGACTTCGTTCGCGGTGACCATTTCGCCCCCTTTCGCGCTTCGCCCAGCATGGGCACAGCAGAAGGTTATGCCACTGCACGTCGATAAGTGAGCCTGCCCAACGAGGGGGTCGGCGGCCTGGTTCGGCGGTACGATTCGGCTAAGGCCGATGAGGAGCGAAACGACGAGATGGCGAAGCCAATCGAACCGGGGGCGGTAATCCCACAGGCGATCGAGCGCATCGATGCGCTGGTGAGGTCCCTCAGCATTGAGGAGCGCGCCCAGCTCACATGCGGCGTCGATGCCTGGCACGCCTCCGGCGTGGATTCGATCGGCCTCCGGTCGATGCTGACGCTCGACGGCCCGAACGGCGTCCGCGGTATGACCTTCCCGAAGGGCTCGAGCGCCACCTGCACGCCCTGCGGGACGGCGCTGGGCGGGACGTGGGACGCGGACCTCGTCGCCGAAGTCGCCGCGCGCATCGGTGCGGAGGCCAAGCGTTCCGGCGTCCACTACCTGCTGGGCCCCGTCCTCAACATCGTCCGCTCGCCTCTCGCCGGCCGCGACTTCGAGTGCTACTCCGAGGATCCGCTTCTCACGGCCAAACTGGGCGCCGCCTACGTGACTGGCATGCAGTCGCAGGGCGTCGCCGCCTGCCCCAAGCATTTCGTGGCCAACGATTCGGAGGCGCACCGGACCACCGTGAACTGCATCGTCGACGAGCGGACCCTGCGCGAGGTCTACCTGCTGCCCTTCGAGAGAGTGGCGAAGGCCGGGGCCTGGTCGATGATGGCCGCGTACAACCGCGTGAACGGCGTCCATTGCTCCGAAAACGGGGCGTTGATCGGCGGGATCCTGCGCGAGGAATGGGGCTGGGACGGCGTGCTCATGTCCGACTGGGACGCCACCCACGACACGGTCGCCGGCGCGGCGGCCGGGCTGGACCTGGAGATGCCGGGGCCGCCGCGCCATTTCGGGCCTCGGCTAGCGGCTGCGGTGCGACGCGGAGAAGTGGATGAGGAGACGCTCAACTGCGCCGCCGAACGGGTTCTGACGCTCGCGGCGCGGGTAGGCGCCCTGGATCTCGACGCGGACGCGAGGGGCGCCGGCAGCGCGAGCGGCTCGCCCGCCGGGCCGGACCCGCACCCGGGATCGCTCCAGCCCATCCATCTTTCCGACGCCGATGCCGCAGAGCTGGTCCGAAGGGCGGCCGCGGAATCGTTCGTCCTGCTGACCAACGACGGCATCCTGCCGCTGACGGCGACGGGTATCCATCGCCTGGCGGTCATCGGCCCGAATGCGGCCAGCCCGTGCACCCAGGGCGGCGGAGCGGCTCACATCGACGCTCCGTACGCGGTTTCGCCGCTCGATGGCCTGCGGGCCGCCCTGCCGGAGGACGTGGAGATCGTCCACGAGCGAGGTTGCAGCATCGACCTCTTCCTGCCATCGCTGGGCACCATGGCCGTTACCGACCTGGATGGCGCGCCTGGGCTGACGATCGAGTTCTACCGGGGTCAGGAGCCGGGTAGCGAGGCAGTCGCCAGGTACAACGTCCAATCGAGCACCGTGCACCTCTTCGGTGACCTGCCCGCCGGTCTTCCGCAGAACGACTTCGCGGTGCGGCTCTCCGCCTGGCTGACGCCCGCGGCGAGCGGCCCGCACCGGATCGCCATGCGCGGTCTCGGGGGCCGGCGCCTGTTCGTGGACGGCGCACTCGCAGCGGATCAATGGGCCGCACCGGCCGGTGTCGACGTTCCAACCGCCCTCTTCGAGGGCACCGAGCACGGCGGCACCTTCGAGCTGGAGGCCGGCAAGCGCGTCCTGATCACGGCCGAGGCGCATTCGGCGGTCCACGAGCCGAGCCTTCTAGCCGTGGGCTGCGCGGCGCCCGAGGTCGGAGACCCGATGGCCGAGGCCGTCGCCGCCGCCGCGGCCGCCGACGTCGCGATCGTGGTCGTCGGCACGGACGAGACCTGGGAGAGCGAGGGCCGAGACCGCAAGAGCGTGACCCTTCCGGGACGCCAGGACGAGCTCGTCGAGAGTGTCGCCGCGGCGAACCCCCGGACCGTCGTCATCGTCAACGCCGGTTGCCCGATGGATCTGCCATGGGCGGAGCGAGTGGCCGCCGTCATCTATGCCTGGCTGCCGGGTCAGGAGTTCGGCAACGCGCTCGCGGACGTACTCCTCGGAATCGCCGAACCCGGCGGTCGCCTGCCCGTGACCCTGGCGCTTCGGGCGGCGGATTTCCCAGCCTTCGACACCACCCCAGGTCCGGACGAGGAGCTGGTCTACCGTGAAGGTGTCAACGTCGGGTACCGGGGCTTCGACGCCGCCGGCGTGGAGCCGCGCTTCGCCTTTGGGCACGGCCTCGGCTACACGACCTTCGAGTACGAGGCTCTGGATCTCGTGACGGACGGCCTGCCCGAAGGCGAGCCTCTCGAGCTGCGGGTCAAGCTCCGCAACACCGGGACGCGGGCCGGCAAGGAAGTCGTCCAGATGTATGTGGCCGATCTCGACTGCTCGGTCGCCCGCCCCCCGCGGGAGCTCAAGGGTTTCGCCGCCGTGCATCTGGCGGCCGGCGAGGCGGTTGAAGTGGGGCTAGCCCTCGATGATCGAGATCTGGCCTATTGGGATAGCGCCCGCCATTCGTGGCGGATCGAGCCGGGTCGCTTCGAGATCGCGATCGGCCGCTCCTCGCGCGACATCCGCCTGCGCCGCACATTCGAGCTCGCTTGAGGCGGGCGTCGCCGGCGGCCGGGAACGGCACGTCGACCTATGAGATGATCGGCGCGAGGCAAAGCCGGTCGGTGCGACATTGAGGGGGAGAGGTAAGCGTGGAGGCGGCTAGATCCATCGGCCTTGACCAACGCGACGAGCGGGACCGCCCGAGACGTCGAGTTGCGCCGGTCGTGCTGGACATGCTTGCGGTGACGTTCGCCGGTGCGATGGTCCGGCTGGTTCCAGTGCTGTTGTCCGGGTTTCCGCTTCATGACGGCGGCTTGTTCGTCGTGATGATCCGGGACATCCGGAATGCGGGTATGAGCCTGCCGGGCGCGACGACCTACAACGGCGGCGGCATCCCGTTCGACTACCCGCCTTTGGCTTTGTGGGTCGCGGCGCTCATGCCAGCGGACCCGATCACAATCGTTCGGTTCGCCGGGCCGCTTGTCGCGATCCTGACCGTTCCCGCCGTCTACCTCATCGCCTCGGAGCTGCTGCCGGGAAGGCCCTACGCATACGTCTCGGCCCTCCTCTACGCCATCGTCCCGCGGGGTTGGGAATGGCTGATCGCGGGCGGCGGTTTGACACGCGCCCCTGGGCTCCTCTTCGCACTGCTCGGCATCTGGCAGTTGCTTCGGATGTACCGAACTGGTCATTCACGCAACGCCGTCGGTGCCGCCCTGTTCGGCGGTCTAGCGGCGTTGTGTCACCCGGAGGCGACGCTCTTCGTCGCGATGACCTTCGGCATCCTCGCTCTCGTTCGCGTCAGAAGCAGAGCGACGCTGCTCGCAACCGGAGGCGTGGCGGCCGGCGTCTTCATCGTGGTGCTTCCGTGGCTGCTCCTCTTGGCTTCCCAGGGTCGACTCCTGGATCTGACGCAGGCTGGCAGCGACGTCTTGAACCCGATTGCCTCGATCGCCTCGGTCTTCGTCTGGCATTTCACGGAGGAGGCACTCGCGCCGGCCGCGCTTGTGCTTGGCCTGATCGGCATTCTTGCGCTTGCCAGAAGCCGGTGGTTGGTTGTTCCGCTCTGGCTGCTCGCCGAGGTTTGCATGGTGGATGGTGGTGCGCGAACTTATGCGTGCATCCCACTGGTGCTGGCCGCGTCAGTGGGGCTCTACGACGGGATCGGCCAGGGGGTCCTGAGAATCCCGCGCCGAGACGTGTTCCGGGACAACGCTGTCCGAGGCGTCCTCTTGCTCGCCGTTGTTGTGAGTCTCTTCAACGATGTCGGCGTGTGGGTAGTGCAGGACCCGCCCTTCGATGGGCTGTCACCGAGTGGTCTGGCGGCAATGGGATGGCTCGAGACCCACACACCCACGAACGCCAGCGTTTCCGTGGTCAGTGGGCAGAAATGGTTTAGCGACGTTTACGGCGAGTGGCTGCCTGCCCTGACCGGGCGAGTCAGCGTCGCCACCATACAGGGCCGAGAATGGGCAAGCCGCTCAGTCTGGGACGCCGACCTCACCGCATATGACGACTTGCAGCACTGCACGCTGGAGGACGCCCGTTGCACGGCAACCTGGATGACCGCTCACCAGAGGCACGGTGCGGCATACGTCTACATAATCGATTCCGACCTCACCCACGCTCTCATCTTGAGCGTCGAGGCGAGCCCAGAATTCCAGGTCGTCCACACCGGCGACGATGGCATCGTCGCGCTGCTGGTCGCGGGACCCTAGCCCCATTCGTTGGCGATCCCGGATCGTCCAAAGCGGCGGCTGCGGGACTTGGGTCGAACGATCCAGCGGAGCCACGCGTACAGCCCGTCTCGAACGAGCCTGTGGTCGAGGCTCCCGGCCCCCCGGCGCGGCGGTCACGTCGCCCAAAGGGCCTCGCGACGTATGGCTCGGTGAAGTCCGAGCGACGCCGCCCGGCCTCCGGTCAGAGTCGAGCCCCAATGGAGAGCCACATGGGCCTGTTCGACAAGAAGGATCAACCGGCCAAGCAGGACACTGACCGATCGAAGCCGCACGCCTACAAAGGGCCCGCCCTGCCACCCTCGTCCGGTCACGTGGCCTGTCAGATCTGCGGGCTCGCGCCCGAAGACAGGGTTCACGGCACTCCGCAGACCGACTCGGATATGCACTGGTCCTAGGCGCGTCGCCACAGGCTCCGGCCGCCCCTGTCGGTCCTCGGCGCCGGCCCAATTCGTCGACAGCCCAATTCGCCGGCTTGGCTTCATCTGGTAACCTCGATGACCCTCGTCCGCTGTGAGGCGAGGCCATCGAATCGCGAGTGGAGACATGGCTGAGAGACCGCGCACCCTGGTGGAGAAGATCTGGGACGACCACGTCGTGGCGTCCGACCCCGGCGCGCCGGCAATCCTCGCGATCGATCTACACCTCGTCCACGAAGTCACCAGCCCGCAGGCGTTCACCGGGCTGAGGGCGCGCGGCCTGCCCGTGCGACGGCCCGGCCAGACGGTGGCGACGGCCGACCACTCGATCCCAACCCTCGACCCGTCTCTGCCCATCGCGGACGAGCTGGCCGCCAAGCAGCTCCGCCAGATCGAGGAGAACTGCCGCGAGTTCGGCATCCCGTTCCATGGCCAGGGCTCGCCGAACCGCGGCATCGTCCACGTCATCGGGCCGGAGCTCGGCCTCACGCAACCGGGCATGACCATCGTCTGCGGCGACTCTCACACGGCCACACACGGGGCCTTCGGCGCGCTCGCTTTCGGCATCGGGACCAGCGAGATCGAGATGGTCCTGGCCACGCAGACTCTGCTCCAGCGCAAGCCCAAGACGTTCAAGGTCCGGGTCGACGGCCGGCTTCAGCCCGGCGTGGGGGCCAAGGACATCATCCTGGCCCTGATCGCCCGCATCGGCATCGGCGGCGGCACCGGCCACGTTATCGAGTACACCGGCGAGGCCATCCGCGCGCTCTCGATGGAAGAGCGGATGACGGTCTGCAACATGTCGATCGAGGGCGGCGCCCGGGCCGGGCTGATCGCCCCCGACGAGACCACGTTCGCTTACCTGAAGGGTCGCAAGTTCGCGCCACAGGGAGCGGCGTGGGACGCGGCCGTGGCTCGCTGGCGGGAGCTGCCGAGCGACGAAGGCGCGGTCTACGACCGGAAGGTCGTCATCGACGGCGATGCGCTCGAACCGATGGTCACGTACGGCACCAACCCCGGAATGGGCCTCCCGATCACCGGCAAGGTTCCGGCTCCATCCGACCTCGAGCCTGCTGCCAGGGCGGACCTCGAGCACGCCCTCGAATACATGGGCCTCCAGCCCGGCGCCTCGATCGCCGGCCAGAAGCTCGACGTCGTCTTCATCGGGTCGTGCACGAACGGTCGGATCGAGGACATGCGATCGGCGGCGGCGGTCCTTCGCGGTCGCCACGTCGCGAAGGGCCTTCGAGTGCTCGTGGTCCCGGGTTCGCAGCAGGTCAAGAAGCAGGCTGAGAGTGAAGGCCTGCACGAAGTCTTCAAGTCAGCCGGCGCGGAGTGGCGCGAGTCGGGCTGCTCGATGTGCATCGCCATGAACGGCGACCAGCTCGAGCCCGGCCAGTACGGCATCAGCACCTCGAACCGCAACTTCGAGGGCCGCCAGGGCAAGGGCGGACGGACGTTCCTTGCCTCGCCGCTCACCGCCGCCGCGAGCGCCGTGACCGGAGTCGTAACCGATCCGCGGACGCTCGTGGGCGCCGCGCAAGCCGCCGCCGCGTCGCCGGCCGCGTCCGTGGAGGCTAACTGACATGCCTGAGCCGTTCGTCAAGACCACCAGCCGCGTGATCGCAATCCCGCGGGCCAACATCGATACGGACCAGATCTGCCCGGCTCGCTTCCTCAAGATCACCGACAAGGTGGGGCTGGCCGACGCCCTCTTCTTCGACTGGCGCTTCACGCCCGATGGGAAGCGGCGAGAACCCATCTCCTTCATCGACGAGCCGCACAACGCTGGACGGGAGATCCTGCTCGTCGGCGACAACTTCGGCGCCGGGTCCTCGCGCGAACACGCTCCGTGGGCGCTGCGAGCCTGGGGAGTGCGGGCCATCGTCTCGACGAGCTTCGCGGACATCTTCAAAGGCAATGCCCAGAAGAACGCGCTGCTGCCGATCATGGTCACCCCCGAGCGACATGCGGCGCTTCAGGCACTGCTGGCCGCCAATCCGGATGGCGAGTGGACGGTCGACCTCGAAGCTCAGAAGGTGTCGCTTCCGAATGGCGACTCGTTCGACTTCGAGCTGGACCCGTTTGCCCGGACGATGATCCTGGCCGGGACAGACGAAGTCGGATACGTCCTCACGCGCCTCCCCGCCATAGAGAAGTGGGAGGCCGCACATCCGGCCCTGGTCGATACGCGCCAGGGGGCTGGGGCCAGGTAACCTCGCCGCATCGCGGACTAAGGCCCGGCCACCGCCAGCGGCCCGGGCTCAGGCGAGATACGCGGCTTTCGAGTCTCGTCGTCGGGCGGCCGTGACGCCTGCTGACCTTCCGGGTCGATGCTTGAACCTTCGCCGACCCGACCGCGCGCCATCGGCCAGGCTAGCGGGGCGATGGCGACGAATGCCAGGGCGGGCGTGTGAAGGGCGACTACGGGTGAGGCCAACCACATCAAGAGGGCGCCTGTGGCCCATGAGACTCCCGGTCGGCGTCGGGTTGCCCACATGACTGCGGCGCCGCCGAGCAGAACCGCTCGCGGGAGCCAGTCGACGACGACCGCCGGCAGCCCGATGTCTCGGGCCAGACCCGGCGGCCCAAGGTCGCTCGCGGGCGCCGACAGATTGGCCATCGTGACCTCGTAGAACTTGAGGAAGATCGCCGGCTCACTGCCGAGGATGGCCACGAAGGCGAGCGCAATACCGCATGCGATCGCGATGCCGGCCGCGCGGCGCCGACCGGTCACGAAGAGCCACCACACAAAGATGACCGGCGTCAACTTCAGCGAAGCCAGCACGCCAATCGCCAGCGCGGCGCGATCGTCGTGCCCACGCACGAGCCAGTACCAGGTGAGCAGGAGCCCAGGGAGGACGAAGCAGTCGACGTTGCCAACCTCCATAGCCAGGCCGACCGAGAGGCTCAGCGGGATGAGGAGGAGCCCGGTTACGAGCGGCGCACGGTTGATCAGTGCAACGATCGCGGCCAGCTCGAGAAGATCCATGCTCAGCCACCAGATGTACTGACCGTTTGCCGGCAGCAGCACAATCGGCCGGAAGACCACCGCGATCAGTGGCGGCGAGAAGATCGGGTAGTCGGCTCCACCGCTGATCGGCAGAATGTGCTCGTCACCCGGGCCGTAGCCGTAGAGCGGGTGGCCGACGTTGAGCCGTAAGCCAGCCAGGATGTAGTTGTGGGTATCGCCTGGGGTCTGGCCGGACGCATGGCTCAGCCAGTACCAGGTCACAAACCCCAGGCAGACGAGGCCGAGCGCCGCAATGCCCCAGCCGAGCAGCCGGACTGGCGTTGGCACGAAACGCGCAAGGGACGATCTCAAGCCTCGATCTCCATGCAAGGCCAGGGCCATGAGCTCCGGCTGGGCGTCTGGCGCTCAAGTCTGACGTGCAGACCAGGTCGCTGCAGATCGTTTCGCCCGAGCTGCTGAACACCGAGCCTGAAGGAAGGTGGTACGGGTCGCCGCGCCCGACTGGCTGACCGGTACCATCGTCTCGTAGCCGAACGGAATCCCGTTTGGCACAGTCGTGACGTCACCTAGTAGGGGGTCTGTGAGCGTGCCATGGCCCAAGCGGACGGAGGCTTCGGCTCTAGACGCAGCGAACACTTCGAGTAACTGGCGCCCGGCCGGGGAGCCGCTGGTGGCGGTAGTCATCCCCGCATTGAACGAGGTCGGGAAGATCGGCCGAGTGCTGGACAAGTGGCCCACCGACGGCCGATTCGAGGCCATCGTCGTGGACGACGGCTCGACCGATGCCACGAGCGACGAGGCGCGCTCCCACGGGGCGGCCGTCGTGGTGCGACACGACCATCGCAGCGGGGTCGGAGCGGCCATCAGAACCGGCTTCAAATGCGGTCGAGACCGGAACCGGCCATACCTCGCCCTGTTATCAGGCGACGACCAGCACGAACCTTCGGATCTGGTGGGGGCGCTCGACCTGGCCCTCGCGCGGAACCTCGACTACGTGCAGGGCTCTCGCTGGATGCGAGGCGGCCATGTCGTCGGCGCCACGGGCGGTCGCAACATCGGCACGCGGTTCTACTCCTTCGTCTTCAGCCTGCTGGCGTTTCACCACATCACGGACGCAACGAACGGGTTCCGAGTCTTCCGAACGACGATTCTGGACGACCCATCCATCGATATCGACCAGGGGTGGCTCGACAGCTACGAGCTCGAGCCGTACTTGCTCTACCGGACCATCAGATCTCACCATTCGGTAGTCGAGTACCCGGTCACGGTTCGGTACCATGGCAAAGGCTTCACCAAGATGCGCGGCCTGCGCGACTGGTGGCGTCTCTTTCGGCCGGCTCTCTTGCTCCGTTTGGGGGTCAAGCACTGATGATGCTCGAGCGTGCCTTTGGTGGTCGGCGGGTACTGGTTACCGGCGGCGCCGGCTTCGTCGGTTCTGCACTGGTTCGACGGCTGATCGAATCGGGAGCCCGAGTCACCGTCCTCGATGATCTGTTCACGGGCCGGCGGGACGCCATTCCCACAGGCGCGGAGTTCATCGAGGGCTCCGTTACCGACGAGCCGCTCGTCCATGATTTGGTGAAGCGGCATACAGTCGTGTTCCACCTCGCGGCTCGGAACATCATCGCCTCCACGGCCAACCCACGCGACGACTTCGCCACGAACATCGGCGGCACGCTCAACGTCCTGCTGGCGGCTCGCGATTCGAACGTGGAGCGGGTCGTCTATACGTCGTCAGCGTCGGTCTACGGCAACCCCAGGTCCATCCCGATCAATGAGGACGATGGCCTCGTGACGCTCTCGCCGTATGCGGTCAGCAAGCTCGCCGGCGAGCACTACTGCGTGGCTTTCTATGAGAGCTACGGGCTGCCGGTAGCGGTGGTTCGATACTCGAACGTATACGGGCCATACCAAACGCCAGAGAACCCGTACTGCGGAGTGGTTTCGAAGTTTCTGATGGCCGCTTATGCGGGCCAACCGCTATGCGTCCACGGAGACGGCGGCCAGACTCGCGACTTCACCTTCGTGGAGGATGCGGTCGACGCGACGATTCTGGCAGCCACTCACCCCCGGGCCGAGGGCGAGGTATTCAACGTCGGTACAGGTGTCGAAACGTCCGTGAACGAGCTCGCGGCAGCCATCGGTCGAGCATCCGGCCGTAATGTCCTCATCGACCACATCGACCGCCGCGACATCGACAATATCCGGCGCCGCGTCGTCAACATCGAGAAGATTCGCCGGATGCTGAGATGGGCGCCGCAAGTGACGCTGGAGCGCGGCCTCGAGCAGACGGTTCGCTGGTTCGAAGAGACCGGTCTCCTATCTTCTGGGTTCCCGGTCACTCGGCCAGCTGGTCCAACGGCGCCAAAGGACCCATCCGGCGGCCAAGTAGGCTAGCCCGCACGGAGATAGTCATCTGTTGAAGGCAGCGCGTGTAATCGTCGGTATCGCCGTCAGTGCGGTGTTCGCATGGGCGACGCTGAGTCGTGTGGACCTTCCAGCGGCCGGTCAAGCCCTGGGTCGGGCTGCGCTCCCAGGCATTGCCATAGCCGTCGCGTTCGCCTGGATCGAGATCGCGGTTCGGGCGTGGCGGTGGCGATTCCTGCTGTCGTCTCTGGGAAAGGTCGACCTTGATCAGGCCTTCGCCTATACGTGCATCGGCTACTTCGCAAACACTCTGTTGCCTATGCGGCTTGGAGACGTAGCTCGGGCCTATCTCGCGGCTTCGGCACTGCGCCTATCAAGGCTGGCAACCCTCGGCTCGATCGTGACCGAACGTCTGGCCGACGGGGTGACTATCCTGGCCATCGCTGCCGGGCTGGGGCTTGTGGTCACCGGTGCACCAGCGATGGCGCCGGCTGAAGTGTGGGTCCTCCTGGCTGTCGCGGTTGCCGTGATCCTCCTGGCCTTGACGGCGCTCGTTTCGCGACGCCGGCTCGCGGTCGAGGCGCTGATCCCGGGGCGCATCCGCCAGTTCGGGGCCAAGCTGCTTCGGGGCGCGGAAGCGGCTCGGTCGCCGAGGGGTCTCACTGCTGTGGTTGGGTCCACTCTTGTCGCATACGCCTCGGCGGTTGCCGCAATGGTCGCCATCGCTGGGTCGGTAGGCCTGCACCTCACGCTGACCCAGGCCGCCTTCGCCATGGCTTGGATAGGTCTTTCGACCGCGATCCCCGCGGCGCCCGGCTCGGTCGGCACTTATGAGTTTGTGGGCGTGAGTGTCTTGACGATGCTCGGCCAGGATCCCGCCACTGCCCTGGCCGCCGTGGTCCTGCTCCACGTCATCGGCACGCTGCCGGTGGCCCTGGTTGGACTGGTCATGACCTGGGCGCTTCACCTGCGCGTGTGGAGGCTCGACAGCACCGCCACCCCGGCTCCCGAGCCTGCCGTTCAGGTTGTCTGAAGCCGGGACGCAGTGTTCTCGCCTAGCCATCGCGGCGCTGGCGTGAAGGGTGCTGCGACGGCCAGTAGCAGCGCCAGCGCCGTCAAATGAACCACGGGCGTCCCCCAGATCATGAGTGAGACTGCAGCAGCGAACGCCGCGGCGGCATGCCGGCGTAGGGCCCAGATAAGCGCCGCTCCGCCGACCCACACGGCTGGGATGCTCAGTTCCAGGACTACTTGAGGAGCCTTGAGCTCACCCAGGATTCCCGGCACGCTCGCGCCCCACACGGCCGAATCGGTGCTGCATCTGGCAACGGACAGGAAGTCCAGGTGCTGTTGGAGCCCGGCGCCTAGAAGGCTCAGAGCTGCAATCGCGACTGCGCCGATGGTGAAACCGACGACGGCCTGGCCTTCTCGACGAACCGCAAGCCACAACAAGAGCGCTGCGGGACCGATCTTGAGCACTGCGCCCAGCGCAGTCAGCAAGCCAGCGACACGTGGCCGCCCGACCTGGAGACACCACCAGCTCAAGGCGATGGCGGGTCCCAGGAAGGAGTTGAGGTTCCCGCTCACTGCGCATTCGCCAATGGCGCTGGCGAGCACAAAGACCATGAGCACGACCTGCCAGCGACCCTTTGCCACGATCCACAGCGTCGTTGCGAGCATCGCCGTGGCGCTAGCCACCCACCAGGCCCACATCGCAAGCCAGTCAGGGAGAAGCGCCAGTGGCCGCCACAGCACGGCAACCAAGGGCGGCGAGACCAGAGGCACGGTCGTGGGTGGCTCGATCAAGATCGGCCTGTCGCCGGCGACCAGCGCGTATATGGAATGGCCGGCGTTGAGCCTTTCACCTGAACCCAGGTAGTTCCAGGTGTCCTGGCCGATCGCCGCCGGGTTCCAACCCCAGTGGCTCAACCACCACGCGGAGGCGAGCATGACGGCCAGGGCCGTCACTGCTCGGAGAAGGCGGACGGGGCCGATGAGGAGGATCACTCGGAACCCGAAGGCCGTTCGCAGCCCGTCCAATGCGTCTGCTCTCATGAGATATTGATCGCCGGATTTCGGACGGGCAAGAGTGTCCCCCTGTCCCCTGGGCCGTCTCGCTGTCCGGATGGACTGCCCTCGCGGGAACGGCGCGCCTAAGAATAGCGAGCGCCGTAGGCCTCGATGTCGACGCTTCCCCTTCACCGGCCCTCTGACGCGGGCTAGAGCCCGCGTCCCAACAGCCGACCTGGCTCAACGAGGCGCACGGACGCCCACTATCACCTCTGCGTCCATCTCGAATCCACACCCTATCGTCCTGGCGGGTCATCGTGGTTGCGCGACGCTAGACTCCGTGCGTCTAGTGCGGGTGCAGGCGGTGCATCGGAAAGCGGGTCGATGGACGAGCTGAGTTGGGACGGCCTAGTGACCTTCGAATCGAGGGTCGACCGGGCGATCGTCGGAGCTCTTCGAGGGCGGGACCTTTCCGGGTTCGAGATATGGCGGTGGCTCGGATCCGAGGCCGGGACAGAGGGGCTGCTCACCGAGTTCAACCTGTACCCCACCTTGTATCGGCTCGAGGCCGAGAGGCTCCTCCAGAGCGACTGGCACGAGGAGGAGCGGACGCGGCGCAAGTACCGGTTGACCGCGACCGCGCTCGAGCGCGCCGATGAGCACGGCTGGCCTGCGCTTGCGTTCCGGGGCGGCCATTCTGCGCCGGGCGAGCCCAATCCTCGCCGCCGAACCGCCAGCCCCGATCCGGAGACGGGATCTTGGTTCGTTCCGCCGCGCACGTCCAGCGTTTCGGGCGTGCCAGGCCAAATGGCCGCGCCGGACCGAACAGCCACGGGCGAGCCTTCACTCGCTTCCGCCGGCCACGGCACCCGCAGAGCCGCGCTAGACCGATACACGGCCGAGCTCGAGGCCGCGCTCGACCTGCCTGCGGTCGAGCGTAACCGGGTCCGCCAGGAGATCGCCGACCATCTGACCGACTCGGCCTCCGGGCTCGAAGCCGACGGCCTCGACGCACCCGCGGCGACCGCAGAAGCAATCGAGCATCTCGGCGACGTGCGCCATCTGGCGATCCGAATCGAGCGAGCCCAGCAAACGACGATCCGGCGAGACCGCGCCATCCGCCGGGCCGTGATCGAGCTGGTCGGCGAGATGGCACTGTGGCTGATGCTGTCGGCGGCGGTCGTGGTGCTGGCGCCGGGCGCCGCCGATCTGATAGCGAACCTGGGCGGCCTGTCGGCGCTCCATCTGGTCGTACTCCGCTCGCCTGAATGGACCACGAATCAAGTCGGGATCATGGTCTGCATCGGGGCCTTCGCCGCCGGCCGCCTGAGCATGGGCCATCTGGCCCGGATCAGCCGCCACCGTGACGCCACCTTCCGGAAGCGGTGGGCCGCGGTCGGGGCGATGGCGGTGCTCGTACTCGCTCTTCTCCTCCCTGGCTATCAGGACCTGCTCGTCGTCGCGACAATGCTTGCTGCACCCCTCGCCTTCGTCGCCGGCACATTCCGGCCGAAGCACGCGGATGAGAGCTCGTACAACTGGAGTGGCATCGGCCTGGCGGCACTGGTCGTGGCGGCCGTGACCTTCCTGCCGGCGGTCCGGCTCTTCGCCTTCGACCCGAATGGCACGCCTGGTGCGCCACTCGCCCAAGGAGGCCCGCAGGGCAGCCTGTCGGCGAACCAGCTCACGAATGGCTCCGTTGACTTCACCGCCTCGTCGAACCTGACCGGCACCATCTCTGTGGAGCTGTGGGCGGCGGCTGAGGACGGGCCCGTCATCGTTGTCGACCGATCGGCTCGCGAACCGACGGTGATCGCCACGCATGCGCTCGATCTGGCGAAGCTCCCTCGAGATCCCGCGTGGTGGGTCGCGGCCGTCGTCACCGGACCCGACGGAACGCGGACGACGGTCGCCCTGATCGTCGAACCGGGCGCCTCCACGGGCCCGGGAACCGCCCTGGGATGGCTTATCTCGAAGCTATAGCGGGATGGCCGAGCGGGGTCGGAGACTTCGAGGCGCATCTTGTCTCTCATCCGGACGGCCGTGCCGATTCCGGCTGAGCCGGAGAAGGCGAGCGATGCCTGGGAGAGGCTATGCGGCAGCGGCGGGGGCGCTGAGCGCTAGGCCTGCTGCTAGCATTCGGGCCGTGCTTGAATTCGAACGCCGCCTCCAGCTCGTCGATGGTTCCGTGCGAGTGGAAGTTGTTCACTACCCCGCCTGCCCCCCGATGCCCGTCGACATTCTCGACCGCGTTCCTGACATCCGCTTCGTCCCCGCATGACGTTTGCGCAGCGCTTCGGCACGGCGCTCCTCGTCGTCGCGACGACGGCCTGGGCGATGTTCACGGTGCTGGTCGCCGGTGGGTCCGGCCAGCTAGAGCTGTGGCCCTACCGCTTGGTCTACGACGGCATGGCAGTCGTCGCGACAATCCCGTGGCTGATCGCGGCGGCGTTCCGGCGCGACTGGCTGCCGTCCAGCAGGCTGGTGCCCGCGATCGCGGCGATTCTAACGGCCTTCGCCATCGCAACGGTCACGTCGAGGGTCCCCCGGCTTAGCGCCGAGATGCTGGGATACGCGATCCTGCTCGCCGAGCTATATCTGCTCCTTGTCGTTCTCATGCGCGGGGTTCGGCTGCGAGCGCACTTCGAGCGCTTGGCCCTTGGGCTCTGCCTCCTCGTTTGCGTCCAGTACCTCCTTCAGGTGTTCCAATCGTGGCAGCTCTGGTGGGGCGTTGTTGGGCGTCTCACGATCCCGCCGCTGCGCCCGGCCTACCTGGGCCTGAGCCTCGGTTCCCCCAACCCAATCGCGACGCTCGTCCTTCTGTTGGGCGCATTCTCACTTGCAACGATCCGGCTGCGCGGGCGAGTCAGGTGGGTCGTGTCTAGCCTCCTGTTGGTTCCTGTCGCAGTCACCACGCTGGTAACCGGGTCCCGCGGAGCATGGCTCGGGGCGGGCGCGGGGCTCGTGATCTGTGCGCTGGCAATTGCCTACACGGCTCCGGCCACCAGTCGCAAAGCGATTGCGTTCCTCCGCACGCGCCTGGGTGCTGCCGCAGTGGTAACCGGTCTCGCCGCCCTGGTGGCGGCCGGCTTGCTCGCTGCCATCACCGGCCGGCTTACCCTCGAAGGCACGGCGTACCGCGAATCATTCGCGGCGGCGAGCCTGCGGATGTTCGAGTCGTCACCCCTCGTCGGGATTGGCCCCGGGGTCTGGCAGGTGCTCCGCGCTTCGTACGCGGCCGGCTGGGAGACCGATGTCTACGTCCCACATGCCCACAACATCTACCTGCAGACGCTCGCGGAGTTCGGAGTCGTCGGGATCATTGCCGGCCTTGTCGTGGTCGCCTCGGTCGCGAAGCTGCTCTTGGGCGCGATCCGGTCGGACGATGAGACTCGCCGGCGTGTCGGCCTCGCCACGCTGTTCGGGGTCATCGTGCTCGCCGGCCAACAGCTCGTAGACATGTTGATGAATGTTCCGGCGCTACTCCTGGCACTGGCGATACCGCTGGCGTGGCTCGACGCGACGGCGCCTGAGCCTGCTCCAGAACCAGCTGGCCTCCGATCCGAGGCACGTCGACCACCACGAAGGGTGCTGGCTCGCACGCTCGTGATCGCGATGGCAGCAATCACCCTCATCGTCGGGGCGGGGCTCTTCCGGATCGAAACGATTGCGGTCGAGGCGGAGGAGGGCGTGCAACAAGCGAACGCCGGACTCTGGGCAGAGGCTATCGCCCCGGCTGGAAATGCAGCCGCGAACGATTCCTCGGTGACCTCCCACTGGTTTGAGGTAGGGGTCGCGGCCGCGAACGCCGGAGATCTCGCCACGGCAGCCTATGCCCTGGGCCGGAGCGCCGCCGCGGACGACTACTGCATCGCATGGGTCGACCTCGCAGCGGTTCGATGGCGGCTGGGCGACGACGCGGGAGCCCATTCGGCCCTCGCGAGAGCAGAACGTCTGGGCCTTCAGCGAGTCCCGGTGGACGTCGCGGCAGGCTGGCTTCGGTGGCAGCTGGGGGATCGCACGGCCGCGATCACCGATTATGCGTTGGCTATTCTGCAAGCACCGACGCTCGCAAACGATCCCTTCTGGAGCTCAACTCCCGAATTGAGCGCCGCCCGGCCGGCGATCCTCGACAAGTTGTGGCAGTACATTGGGCCAAATCGGAGCGGCGCCCCATTGCTTTTCGAACTGAAGCTGCTCGCGGGGGAGCCAGCCGCAGCGGAGGCGGCCCTAGCGCCTCTATCGGCCGCCGACCGGGCCCTCTACGAGCAAGCCGCCGACGCCTGGCAAGGACTCCCCGGGGCCGAAGCCGCCCTCCAGCAGCTCGCCGAGCGCAACCCTCTCGCCGCTGCGCCAGCGACGTGGTGTCAGCTGGTCGCGGCCCGGCACAACGAGCCGGACCTGGTCGCCCGATATGGGGCTTGGCTGGCCGACGGGTTCGCGGGAGGCGCCCCGATCGCCCGTGTCACCTTCGGTGAGCCAATCCCCCAGCCGAATGGCGGGGTGGACCGTTACTCATCCCTGTACCGGCAACCGGTACCGGAAGCGCAGATCGTCGGCATCCTGCCGCAGATCGAGTACCTGGATCACTTCTAGGAAGTAGCGGCACGGGCACGAGGGTCGCCCGTCGCGCACCCCGGACGCTCTAGACTTGTCACGGAAGCGCACCGCCCATCCCCGCGGAGAGAGCCACCATGCCTGACGACGCCCCCCGTCCCCTGCCCTACGACGTGCCCAGCGACCCGGCCAAGCGCCACAGCGCTGCCCTGACCGACGGCCCCGACCGCGCCGCGGCGCGTGGCATGCTCAAGGCCATCGGCTTCGACGACAAGGACCTGGCCCGGCCGCTCATCGGCGTGGCCACGACCTGGATCGAGACCATGCCGTGCAACTACAACCAGCGCCGGCTGGCGGAGCACGTCAAGGCGGGCATCCGGGCGGCCGGCGGTACACCGATGGAGTTCAGCACCATCTCCGTGTCGGACGGTACCTCGATGGGCACCGAGGGGATGAAGGCCAGCCTCATCAGCCGTGAGGTCATCGCTGATTCGATCGAGCTGTGCGTCCGCGGCCACATGCTCGACGGCGTGGTCTGCCTGGTGGGCTGCGACAAGACGATCCCCGGCGCCGCGATCGCCCTCGGCCGGCTCGACCGGCCCGGCGTGATCCTCTACAACGGCACGATCTATCCGGGCACGTACAAGGGCAAGCGCGACGCCACGGTCGTTACCATCTTCGAGGCCATCGGGGCCTACCGGGCCGGCAAGATGAAGGCCGAAGAGCTGTACGAGATCGAGTCGGTGAGCTGCCCCGGCGCGGGGGCTTGCGGCGGCCAGTACACGGCCAACACCATGTCGATGGTCCTCGAGATCCTGGGCCTCTCGCCGGCCGGGCTCAACGGCATCCCGGCTGAGCATCCGGACAAGGACAAGGCCGCCTACCGCTGCGGCGAGATCGTCATGGACCTGATCCGGCGCGACGTCCGGCCAAAGGAGTTCGTCACCCGCCGCTCGATCGAGAACGCCATCGCCTGCGTCGCGGCGACCGGCGGTTCGACCAACGCGGTCCTGCATCTGCTGGCCATCGCCCACGAGTACGGCCTGCCCCTGGGGATCGACGAGTTCGGCGAGATCGCCGATCGCACGCCGATCGTCGGCGACCTGGTCCCGGGCGGGCGTTACGCCGCCGCAGACCTGTTCGAAGCCGGCGGTCTCTCGCTGGTCACGCGCGAGCTGCTCAAGCAGGGCCTGATCGACGGGAGCACGCCGAACGTCGACGGCGGGACGATCGCGAGCGCGGCTGCGGCGGCCGTCGAGACGGCGGGCCAGAAGGTGGTCGTACCGATCGAGACGCCGCTGAAGGCCACCGGCGGACTGACGATCCTCCACGGAACGCTGGCCCCGGACGGTTGCGTGATCAAGCTGGCCGGCCACGAGCGCCGCTACCACAAAGGCCCCGCTCGCGTGTTCGAAAACGAGAACGCCTGCTACGACGCCGTCCGCAAGCAGAGCATCAAGGCGGGCGACGTGATCGTTATCCGGTACGAGGGCCCGGTCGGCGGCCCCGGCATGCAGGAGATGCTGTCGGTCACCGCGGCATTGGTCGGCGAGGGCATGGGCGAGCACGTCGCGCTGCTCACCGACGGCCGCTTCTCGGGCGGCACCCACGGGTTGATGATCGGCCACGTGGCCCCGGAGGCGGCGTTGGGCGGCCCAATCGCGCTGGTCGAGGAGGGCGACGAGATCGTCATCGACGTCGACCGCCACGCCCTGGACCTCAACGTTCCGGCCTCGGTCCTCGCCGAGCGGCGCGGCCGCTGGACCCCTCCGGCGCCGCGCTACAGGAGCGGCGTCATGGCCAAATACGCGGCCCTCGTGTCGTCGGCGTCCCTCGGGGCGGTCACGACCGGCGAGCGGATGGCGGAGCGCCTGGAGGCGTCGACGGTCCCCGAATAGACAGCCCGTGCTGGACCTCGCCGGTCAGCCTGCCGGCTGTGCCGTCGGGTGGTGGAGGACGAGCCGAGCGGGCGGCGTCTGAGAACCGCCCCTGGGCGTCGGGCCGTTCCAGATCAGCGTTTCCGGGGCCAGGTCGAGATTGCCTGGCCATTCCACCGTTCCGTGCCTGGCACGCGCACGCCGGAACTTGGAGTAGTCCGATCTCAGGCATTCGAATACCGGCCCGAGCAGCAAGTCGCGGACGTTGCGTTCGATGGCCGACCCATCGGATAGAGTCAGCCGCAACCAGTAATCGTCGAGGGCCTCAGCGGTTCGAATCGTCAGCATCGCCATGCATTCTAGGCAAGAGGCGGGATTCTGAGAATCGGCTCGCCGAATGAGGCTCGATGCCAATCTTCGGCCAGTTCGCCCTGATGCTCGGCAGCCCACTCCATCACGAGCCCCATGGCTCGGCTTGGAATGGACCCGTCATTGGTGCGGAGCGTGCGGATGTCGACTTCCACCGTATGCCCCTGGTAGGTAGCGTGGAATGGGGCGGGTTGTGGTCGGCGTAGTGGAGCCTGATCACGATTCCGAAGAAGCGGCTGACCACTGGCATTCGACGCAAGCTAGAGTCTGGCAATTCACAGCCGCTTATCGGGGCCTGAGGAGTGATCCCCCAGTGATCGCGTATCGCCCGATCCCGAGTCGAGGTTGATTCATCAGATGAGCAGCGAGCCAGATCTCGAGCTTTCCGACGCCGAGCTATCGGAGCTAGTCGAGCTGCTCCGGTCGCTGATTCGAATCAAGAGTGTCAACCCGCCCGGCGACGAGATCCTGGCCGCTCGCTACCTGGAGAGAACCCTCGCGGACGAGGGCATCCCGTCGATGGTGGTGGAGCCGTTCCCCGGCCGGGGCTCGATCGTGGCCAGGCTCCACGGCGACGGCACCGGCGGCGAGCCGCTGCTGCTCATGTCGCACCTTGACGTGGTGCCGGCCGATTCGGCCGGTTGGACCCATGACCCGTTCGGCGGCGATCTGGCGGACGGCTACGTCTGGGGGCGCGGCGCCGTCGATATGAAGTCGATGGTGGCGATGGAGGTCCAGGTCATGCGCCGCCTCGCCCGTGCCGGGCGCGCCGCCGGCCGCGACCCCGCCCGTGATCCCATCCCCGGACTCCGGCGCGACGTCATCTTCTGTTCGACCGCCGACGAGGAGGCGGGCGGCTGGCAGGGCGCGAGCTGGATCGTCGACAACCACCCGGAATGGCTCCGGGCCGCAGGCGCGCTCAACGAGGCAGGCGGGATGTCGACCACGTACGGCGGCGTCCGCTTCTACCCGATCCAGGTCGCCGAGAAGGGTTTCGTCGTCTACAAGATTCGGGTCAAGGGTCGCTGGGGACATGGCTCGGTGCCGACGCCGGACAACGCCGCGGTCCTTGCCGCCAGGATCATCGCCCGGCTGGCCGAACCCGGGCCGGTGCGTTTGACGGAGCCGCTGCTCGCCTCGCTGACGCGGGCAATCCCCCACCTGACGGCCCGCGCGGCGGCGGCGATCCGGGCGCTGGCACCGGTCGCGGCCACCGGGCCGGCGGCGGGCAACGGGACCTCGCGCGCCGCTTCGGACCCCGCCCGAGTCGAGGGCGCGCTCCGGGAGCTCTGCGACCCCGTTCTCGCTCGAACCGCCTCGGCGATGATCCACGACACGATCTCGGTCGGGATCGTTCGTGCCGGCGTCAAGTACAACGTCATTCCCGGCACGGCCGAGATCGAGCTGGACTGCCGAACCCTGCCCGGCACGGACGAGCCGGCCATGCGCGAGGAGCTGCGGCAGCGTGTCGGCGACGAGCTCTGGGATCGCATGGAAGTCGAATGCGAGCAGATCGGCCCCGCGGTCCAGGCCCCGCGCGACAACCAGCTGTATCGGACAATCGAGGGCGTCCTCGCGAAGCACGATCCGCGGGGCGTGCCTCTGCCGTTCCTGGCGCCGTTCGCCACCGACGCGAAACACCTGGCCCGGATAGGCGTCCCGACGTACGGCTTCTCGCCGCTGAGAACAGGTCCCGACGACGGCCTCCTCGAACTGATGCACGGCGACGACGAGCGGGTGAGCCTCGACGCGCTGCGTTGGGGTGCCCCCATCCTGTTCGAGGCGGTCAGGGCGTTCTGTTCGTAGGTGTCCCCGTTGAGTCGCCGAACCAACCCGAATCACCGACTTGCGAGGAGATGATTTCGAGCCCAAAAACGCGGGCGGGTTGGCCCCTGGGGGGCCGGGTCATGCGGCCCTATCGGCAGGCGGGACAGCCTCCGAGAATCCATTCAAGGCAACGTACAGGTCGGCCGCCTCTTGCGGCCCCATCAGGTCGGCGTCGGAGTTGTTGCCGCTGGCGCCGGCGCGGCCCGCCACCGAAGAGGGCGCGACGTCCCGCTTCACATATTCGGAATCCCGGCTGAGCCCACAGCGATCCAAGCCGACCGGTCCCGCTGACCGGACGCCCGCCCACGAGGCGGCGCGAACGCCGGTCCAGGTACGGAACCGGCGCGGAACGGATCGACGAAGCGAATCCGGGCAGGCCAAAGGGGCGATTGGATGGTCGTGGCTCAGGTCTCACCTCCTCTGGCAGCCGATTCGGGCGTCCGCTTCCTCGAAGAGGTCAGCGCGAAGACGGCGGGCGTCTCCCGTCTCGAGATGTGCATCCAGTGCGGCACGTGCGGAGGGTCATGCCCGTCCGCCGACGACATGGACCACACCCCGCGGATGCTCTTCGCGATGATCCGGGCAGGGATGGAGGACGAAGCGCTGCGCAGCAACACGCCGTGGATGTGCGTGTCGTGCTACCACTGCGTCGTCCGGTGCCCCCAGGGCGTCCACATCGCCGACGTCATGTACACGCTCAAGGGCATGGCCGAGCAGCGGAAGTCCTACCGCGACAGCACCCCGCCGGGCTTCGCTCGCGTGTTCGTCGGCCAGGTGGAGACGTTCGGGCGCAGCTGGGAGCTGGGTCTGACCGCGCGACACTACCTGCGCCACTTCATCCTGCGGCTGCCGCGGATGGCGCCCATGGCCGCCCGCCTCTTCTTCCGCGGCCGCATCGGCATCCTTCCACGCCGGATCAAGGATCGGCAGCAGCTCCACGCGATCTTGCGTCGGGCGGAAGAGCTGGAGCGGGTGTCGTGAGCCGCTACCTCTACTATCCCGGCTGTTCTATGGACGGCAGCGGGCGCGCGTACGGCGAGTCGTTGACCGCCGTCTGCGACAAGCTCGGCCTCACGCTCGCCGAGCTCGAGGACTGGAACTGCTGCGGAGCGACAGAGTACGTCGGCGTAAGCCTGAGCCCGGCCTACGCGCTCATCGCCCGCAACCTGGCGATCGCCTCGAAGTCCAAGTCGGACCACGAGCCGCTCGTCGCCGCCTGCAGCGCCTGCTACCTCAACCTCGCCAAAGCGGACGCGTACATGAAGGAGCGGCCGCTCCTCAACGACCGCGTCAACGTCGCCCTCGACGCCGGCGGCCTCCACTACGACCCGGGTTCGGTCGAGATCCGCCATCTCCTCGAAGTGATCATGAACGACGTCGGTCTTGACGCGGTCAAGGCCAATGTGGTCAAGCCGCTAGCCGGCCTTCGAGTGGCGCCGTACCTGGGCTGCATGCTCCCCCGCCCCGACCCGGACCACCGCTGGAAGAACCACGAACGTCCGGATGACCTCGACCGGTTGCTCGCGGCGCTCGGCGCCGACGTGGTGGACTTCCCGCTCAAGACCGAATGCTGCGGCGGCCACATGACCCAGATCGCGCCGAAGGTGGGCCTCGAGCTCATCAAGCGCCTGGTCGACGAGGCCGAGCACCACCTGGCCGACATGATGGTCACGGTCTGCCCGATGTGCCAGATCAACATCGACGCGTACCAGGGCGAGATGAACGCCCTGTTCCATACGAAGCACAGGATGCCGATCGTCTTCTTCACCCAGCTGATGGGCGTGGCGTTTGGGCTCGACCCAAAGAAGATGGGCATCGGGCGCGAACTGACTGACGCTCGCCCTGCTCTCAAGAAGATCGGCAGGCAGCCTGAGCCGGTAGCCGTCGAGGCGGGACCCGTCCGCAGGCCACGACCGGACAAGCGGGCCTTGCCCATGCCGCGCATGACCGATAGCGACGAGGTTCGACGATGAGCGGCAACGGCCACCAGCCGGCCGAGGGCGAGATCCGCATCGGCGTCTACGTCTGCCACTGCGGCAGCAACATCGCCGGCACGGTCGACGTACCCGAGGTCGCCCGCTGGGCGGCCGAGGAGCTCAAGGACCAGGGCGTCGTGATCGCCCGCGACTACAGGTTCATGTGCTCGAGCCCCGGCCAGGAGCTGGTCACAGACGACATCGTCAACCTCGGGCTGAACCGCATCGTCGTGGCGGCGTGCTCGCCCCATCTCCACGAGAACACGTTCCGCACCGCCACGGCTCGGGGCGGGCTCAACCCGTACCTGTGCGAGCTGGTCTCGATCCGCGAGCAGGACTCCTGGGTTCACACGGACAAGGCCGCCGCCACGGCCAAGGCCAAGGCTATCCTGGCCGGCGGTGTGGAACGGGTCCGGCGCAATACGCCGCTCGAGCCCATCACTGTCGACATCAACCCCGCGACGCTGGTCGTGGGTGGCGGCATCGCCGGCATCCAGGCGACGCTCGAGATCGCCGACGCCGGCTTCCCCGTCTATCTGGTCGAGAAGGACGCCTCCATCGGCGGCCACATGGCCCAATTCGACAAGACCTTCCCGACCCTCGACTGCGCGGCCTGCATCCTGACACCGCGTATGGTCTCCGCCGGCACCCATCCGAACGTCACGCTGCTCACCTGGAGCGAGGTGACGCACGTGGATGGCTTCGTCGGGAACTTCACCGCGACGATCCGCAAGAAGGCCCGTTACGTCGACGAGTCGCTGTGCACGGGCTGCGGCATCTGCCAGGAGAAGTGCCCGAAGAACGTAATCGACGAGGTTTACGAGGCCGGACTCGGGTACCGCAAGGCCATCTACACGCCGTTCGACCAGGCCGTGCCGCGGATCCCGGTCATCGACCGTGAGAACTGCACCTACTTCGAGAAGGGGACCTGCAAGGCCTGCGAGAAGTTCTGCGAGAAGGACGCCATCCGCTTCGATCAGCAGGACGAAGAGATCACCATCAAGGTCGGCAACATCATCCTTGCCACCGGGTACGACATCTTCGACGCCCGCCAGATCGCCCAGTACGGTTACGGCCGTCTGCCGAACGTGTTCACCAGCCTCGAGTTCGAGCGGCTCTCCAACTCGGCCGGCCCCACTAACGGCCGGGTCGTCCTCCGCGACGGCGTGACCGAGCCCAAGACGGTCGGCATCATCCACTGCGTCGGCAGTCGCGACCGCAATTTCAACAACTACTGCTCTGCGATCTGCTGTATGCAGAGCCTCAAGTTCGCCCACCTGGTGAAGGAGCATACCGGCGCCACGGTCTACGACTTCTACATCGACATGCGGACCGCGGCCAAGGGCTACGACGAGTTCTACCAGCGCGTGCTCGAAGAGGGCACGCTCTTCGTCCGCGGCAAGCCGGCCGAGGTGACCGAAGCCGGGCGGCTGCCCGGCGAAGAGGGCAAGCTCATCGTCCAGGTCGAAGACACGCTGACCGGCCGCCAGCGCCGCATCCCGGTCGACATGGTCGTGCTTTCGGTTGGCCTCCAGCCCCGCGCGGACGCCAAGGAGATGGCCGTCCGTTTCGGCATCTCGTGCAGCTTCGACGGCTGGGCCATCGAGAAGCATCCGAAGCTCGATCCGGTCGCGACCATGACCGAAGGCGTCTTCATCGCCGGCTGCGTGAGCGGCCCCAAGGACATCCCGGCGTCGGTCTCGCAGGGCGCCGCGGCCGCCGCTCGCGTCCTTGGCCGCATTCAGCAGAAGCAGATGAACCTCGAGCCGATCAAGGCCACGATCGACGCCGAGAGTTGTTCCGGTTGCCGGATCTGCAACGCCCTGTGCCCCTACAACGCCATCACCTTCGACTCCGCCAAAGCGGTCTCGAGCATCAACGCCGCGATGTGCCAGGGCTGCGGAACGTGTGTGGCCGCTTGCCCGGCCGACGCCATCACCGGCACCGGCTTCACCGATGAGCAGGTCCTGGCCCAGATCGAGGGTCTGCTCAGAGTCGGAGCGGACGGGGAGCCGCTCAAGCGGTCGTCCTACCCGGTGGCTCACCACGAGACGATCGAGGAGGCGGTGCGAGCATGAGCACGCAGGCACCCGTCGCACCCGTTCCAGTCGAAGGCGCGGCAACGGCCACGACCTTCGAGCCGGTGATCATCGGCTTCACCTGCAACTGGTGCAGCTACCGGGCAGCGGACCTGGCCGGCACGGCTCGCACCAAGTACCCGCCCAACGTCCGGCTCATCAGGCTGATGTGCTCGGGTCGCCTCGATCCGACCTTCGTCCTCAAGGCCTTCGCGGAGGGCGCCGACGCGGTGATGGTCAGCGGCTGCCACCCCGGCGAATGCCACTACATCGAGCAGAACTACAAGGCCCTGCGGCGGTTCCGGCTGCTGCAGCGGACTATCGAGGCTCTCGGCATAGAACCTGAGCGCCTGCAGCTGGTCTGGGCGAGCGCCGCGGAGGGGGTGCGACTGGCCGGCGAGATCGCTCGCGTGACCGAGGAGGTACGAGCGCTCGGGCCGCTCGACTGGCCCGCGGGAGACATCGTCGACGTCGACGGCGTGAACCTCGACGCGGCCTGGGAGGCCACCGGCGGGGATGAAAGCGGACCGCCCGAAGTCCCGGGTGGAGCCAACCCGGACCATGCCGTGGAGGCGCTGCAATGAGCCCGACCGCTCGCAACAACGGCGGCTCAGAGCCCGCGGCACCCTCCGCTAAGCCGGCCTCGAAACACGCGGCACCGGCCGCGAAGCCGGCCGGCAAGCCAAAGCTCGCGATCTTCGGCGCCGCCTCGTGCGGCGGCTGCGACATCGCCATCGTCAACATCCACGAGCACATCGTGGAGGTCGCCGCGGCCTTCGAGATCGTCCTGTGGCCAACCATCATGGACGGCAAGTACAGCGACATCGAAGCCATGGCCGACGGCGAGATCGCCGTCACCCTCGTGTCGGGCAGCATGCGCACGGACGAGACCATCCACCTGGCCAGGCTCCTGCGGCGCAAGTCGCAGCTCCTCGTCTCGTTCGGCTCCTGCGCGGGCGAAGGCTGCATCCCGGGCCTCGCCAACCTGACGAGCCGCAAGGAGATCATCGACACGGCCTTCTCCACATCCAGCACGGACAACCCCGAAGGCCTCCGTCCGGTCTGGGAATTCCAGGCGCCGGAAGGCGTCCTCCACCTGCCGGAGTTCGAGCCCGTGCTGCGGACCCTCGACCAGGTCGTGGACGTGGACTACACCATCCCCGGCTGCCCGCCCGAGTCGGGGCAGATCTGGGCCGCGCTCGAGGCGGTCGTCAAGGCTCTGAACGGCACCGGGCCGCTTCCGCCAAAGGGCTCTGTCCTGGGCGCCGGCGACTCGACCGTATGCGACGAGTGCGCCCGCAAACGAGACGTCAAGCGGATCAGGCAGTTCGTCCGGGTCCAGCAGGTCGCGCGGTTCGATCCGGAGATCTGCCTGCTGGAGCAAGGCCTGCCGTGTAATGGACCGGCGACCCGCAGCGGTTGCGGCGCTCTCTGCCCCGCCGTAAGCGCTCCGTGCATCGGCTGCTACGGGGCCGCGGAAGGAGTCATCGACTACGGCGCCCGCCTGATGTCGGCCTACGCCTCGGTGATCGAGGCGAACACGCCCGAGGAGATCGACAAGGTGCTCGACGGCATCCCCGACCCGGTGGGCCAGTTCTACCGCTTCAGCCTGGCTGGCTCGCTACTCCGCAGCGGCCGCTCGGCCTGGCAGAACGACGGGGAGTAGCCAAGCATGGAACGAATCACCATCGACCCCGTCACCAGGCTCGAGGGCCACGGCAAGATCGAGATATTCCTCGATCCGGACGGCGAGGTTGCGAACGCCTACTTCCAGATCCCCGAGCTGCGCGGCTTCGAGCGCTTCTGCGTCGGCCGGCCGGTCGAGGAGATGCCGACGCTGACCAACCGCATCTGCGGCGTATGCCCGGAAGCCCATCACATGGCCGCCGCCAAGGCCGCCGACGCGGTCTATCACGTCGATCCGCCTCGGGCGGCTAAGCTCCTCCGCGAGCTGCTCTATAGCGCCTTCTACGTCACCGATCACACCACGCATTTCTACGCCCTCGGCGGCCCGGACTTCGTGGTCGGTCCCGACGCCCCAGCATCCGAGCGCAACATCCTCGGCGTGCTGGCCAAGGTGGGCATGGAGGTTGGCGGCAAGGTCATCGAGGCCCGCAAGAACGGCCACCACGTCATCGAGATGATCGGCGGCAGGAAGATCCATCCCGCGACCGCGGTTCCGGGCGGGATGACCCAGGGCATCACCGAGGAGCAGCGGGCCGAGATCGAGAAGATCGGCCGCTGGTCGATCGAGTTCGCCCAGTTCAGCCTGGGGATCTTCGACCAGATCGTCCTCGGCAACGCCGAGTACAAGGAGATGGTCCTCTCCGACGGCTACACCCACCGGACCTACTACATGGGCCTCGTCGACCCGAACGGCAAGGTCAATTTCTACGACGGCAACGTCAGCATCATGTCGCCCGACGGCACGCGCGTCGGGACCTACGCCCCGGCCGAATACCGGGACTGGATCGCCGAGCACGTCGAGCCGTGGACGTACCTCAAGTTCCCGTACCTGAAGAAGGTCGGCTGGAAGGGATTCGTCGACGGAGCCGAGTCCGGCGTCTACTGCGCGACTCCCCTGTCGCGGCTCAATACCGCCGACGGCATGGCCACGCCGCTGGCCCAGGCCGCCTACGAGCGTTTCTACGACACGCTGGCTCCCACCCCGGAGTCGGGCGGCAAGCGCCTAGTCCATCACCGACTGGCCACGCACTGGGCTCGGCTGATCGAGCTGCTGTACGCGGCCGAGCGGATGGTAGAGCTGGCCACGGATCCGGAGATCACGTCACCGAACGTCCGCACCGTCCCCACCGAGAAGCCGACCGAGGGCGTCGGCACGGTCGAGGCGCCGCGCGGCACGCTCACCCACCACTACTGGACAGATGAACGCGGCATCCTGACCGCGGTCAACCTGGTCGTGGGCACGACCAACAACTACGCGCCAATGGCGATGTCGATCAAGAAGGCCGCCCAGAGCCTGATCCACAACGGCACGGTCGTTCATCAGGGTTTGCTGAACCGGGTCGAAATGGCATTCCGCCTGTACGACCCATGCTTCGGCTGCGCCACTCACTCATTCCCCGGTGAGATGCCGCTCCAGGTCGCGATTCGCAACTCGGACGGCGAGGTCATCGAGGTCCTCTCCCAGAACTGCTAGATCGGATACCCGCGTGGCCGACCAGCCATCAGCCGACCCGCAGCCCCGGACCGTCGTCATCGGGTTGGGCAACCCCCTGCTCGGCGACGACGGCGTGGGCTGGCGCGTCGCCGACGAAGTCGAAGCCTTGCTTCACGCCGACCGGGCAATCCCCCCTGGCCGCCCCGGCGTCGAGATCGAACGCCTCGGCGTCGGGGGCCTGCGCCTCATGGAGTGCCTCACCGGCTACGAGGCGGCCATCCTGGTGGACGCCGCCGAGTTCCCCGGCCGGCCCGCCGGCGAGGTACGCTCGTGTTCGTTCGAAGACCTGGCCGAATTCGCGGCGGGCCACCTGGACTCGGCTCACGATGCCTCGCTTCGCACCGCGCTGGCGCTGGGCCGGCGCCTCGGAGCGGCGCTTCCGGCGAGCATCTACGCGGTAACCGTCCAGGCCCATCGAACCGACGAGTTCAGCGAGAGCCTGAGCCCCGAGGTCGCCGCCGCCATACCTGCGGCAGCCGGGGCTGTCATCGACCTCCTGGACGGGACGGGGTAGGAAATGCATCAAGCCATGCTCGCCCAGGCCGTGCTCGACAAGGTGTCGGAGCGCGCGGTCGCGCTCGGAATCACGCGCGTCGCCGCGGTTCACGTCCTGCTCGGCGAGGATGACGAACACACCGAGGAAGCGCTGCGTTTCGCCTGGAGCGAGGTTTCCGTCGGGTCGTGCGCGCAGGGCGCCGATCTAGTGATCGAACGAACGCCCGGCGATGGTCTGCGCCTGGCCGCCATGGACGTCGAACGAGCCACAGCCGAAGCCGGGAGGAAGACATGAGCCAGCAATTCGTCGTCCAGCTGCCAAATCGACCGGGCGAGCTGGCCCATCTGGCCAAGGCCCTGTGTGCGCGCGGCGTCAACATCGTCCAGGTCCATCAAACCACCGCCGGCAACCTCACATGCACTGAGATATACACCGACTGCTGCGATGACGACACGACCGAGGTCCTCAAGAGCATGGGCTACCCCTTCGTGGCCGGTCCGGGTTTGACCATCGAGATCGAAGACACGGCCTGCGCCCTGGGCGAGGTCAGCGACCGGCTCGCCCACGCCGGCGTCAACATCAAGGGCTGCTGCATTCTGGGTCGAGCCAACGGCATTGCGACCTGGGCGCTTTCGGTGGACAAAGAGAACCGGGCCCGGGAGGTCCTTGGCATCCCGCCCGCGGTCGAGGAACCGGAGACGGTCGCGCACTAGCCTCCAGGGAGGCGCCGCCAGCTGCGAGGCGCGCTCAAGCTCAACCTCGGCGTCGGTCGGAGGCTCAACTCCAGAGCGACCGCCGACACCGATCCGTTTCGGCGCTACCGGCAATCGTGGCGGGCTACCGCGCAGCCCGCGGCCCACGGAGGCGCCGCGCGAGTTGGACGGTCAGGACGATGCCCAAGATCAGCAATACTGCAGAAAAGGTAATCCATTGCCATTCTGACGCCCGCCATGCATCCGTGTCGTCCAAGGTATGGGTCGGCCCGTACGGTAGGGACCACCAGCAGGTGGACGCACAGCCCATGCCGGCGGTCAGCAGCAGCCAGATCCAGGCAGTTCCATGCCCTACCAGAGCGCCAGCGACGCCCACGAGGGGAGGCTTTCTGAATCCGACATAGACCCAAGCCATGGCAAGAGGTATGGCGAGGAACGGGTTTAGCTCCAGTGTGGCGATACCGCCGACCAGACCGATACCCACTCCAGCCGCCCACAACCATCGTGGCCCTACCGGCGCCCACACGAGCCGGTTGAGTAGCCTCACTTCCGACACTGCAGCCATCCTCTAGCAGTCGCCAGGAAACAGGCAGAGCCGATCCCGGTGAGAGCGAGGTGCCGGTCGGTCACACTGCGTTGCGGCTCTGCGACCCTGGTAGCCCTAATCCGTTCCCTGGTTTGCGAGATGCCATCGTCGGCCTGGTCCCTAGACCACGTCAAGCCGAGATCCGTCGCGCCGGGCACCAGACAGTCCGCTCCTTATCTTCACCCGTATGGTGTAGGGCCGATTCCCCTTGGGGCACCAGGTTCGGCCCGGCGTCACGCAGTCACATGCACGAGAACGGCTGCCCTCAGGGTGTAGCTCGCACCTGAGCAGCCGGAGCCTTCGACCAACGATGCGACAGCCGTAATCGTCCAGTCGCCTGCCGGCAAATGGACCAGCGGGTCCGCGAAGAACGAGCGGTAGAAGCCGGCATTCGGGTCCTCGCCGTTGAACCCGCCGGACTTCCCGATCGGCGATGAGATCGACTGGCCGGCATCGAGATGGGAGGACTTGCAGTTTGAGGTCCAGGCCGGACCCATCTGCCTGGTGCCGCCCACCTCGTCGAACCCGAACCCCAGCGGTCCACCGCCCGAGGAGCCGAAGTCGGCGCCGCCGGACCCGGTGAGTGAGAGAGTCGCCACGCCTGTGATCGAGTCGCTCGTGTGCCAGTCAGTCCTGGGCAGCTCGAACACCAGCCGGTACCGCCCCTGGGCGTCCTCGGCTCGCGCTGGCGCCGCTGTCCCTGTCGGAGCTGCAGGTCCGGCACCACAACCAGCCATCCCCAAAGCCAATGCGACTGCCGCCAGCCCAACAGCGAACTCCTCAACGCGCCGTCTATGCATTCGACGCCTCCCTCTGCTCTGCTATGCGTTCCGGGGCCATGCTTGGACCACGCATCGACTTCCGCGTAAAACGCCAGCCCGCCAGGATCCGTTGGTGGGTGCGCCCTCGAGCCGCCTGTCGCCAAGACTTGACGTGCGTCCAATCCGCTGTCAGTTGGTGACCTCCACTCCACCATGAGGTGGCTCGGGACGTGTGGTCGCCTCCGCGCCGATGCCGGAGACGACCGGGATCTCGACGGTGACGGGAGAGGCGTAGGCGAACTTGAAGGTCACCTCGACCGTCTGGCCGGCGGTCAGAGGTGCCGACAGACCGCTCAGGACCATCTCGCCGTCGCCCGCTATGAGCTGGACTGTCTCGCCGGCCGTAATCAGCAACCACGGCATCTGCGCGAGACCTGATATTCCGGTGACAGGGTCCGTGGGTTCGGGTGGCATGCACGAGCACGTCGCGTAGAGGCCCACGGCCGTCGCGACCGGGGACGACCCTCCGAGGAGCTTATCGTCGCGTCCGGTTCCGTTGGTGATAGTCGCGCTGACGATGACGGCGTTGGGGAACCCGGGTATCGGCACAGCCTGGGCATCCGCGACGGCCATGACCGAGGCCGGCGATTGGAATGTGGCACCTGCGGTCGCGACCGGCGCGCCGCATCCGGCAACAGCCAGTAGAGCGAGCACGAAGATCGAAGCTCTGATCACGCCGATTGGACGATCGATAGCGTGCACGGGTTCCGTCGCCTGCGGGCTCTTCCACGAACGTCCAGCGCACGAAGCCATCGTGCGATCCGAAGCGGTGGCATCGGGCGAGCCGGGAGCGGGCGGAGTGCTCGATGCGAACTGGCCCACGGCCGACGCGGCCCGGCGCTGCGTCAACGCACCAGACCTACGTCAGGTTCGTGATGACCGCCTTGGCCCTACGCCATAGACTGCTGGTCAATTCCGTGGGCGGGCGGAAAGGGGAGGCATGTCTATGCTGCGCCGAGGGTCGATCGCTCCGATCTGGGACGGGGAGGACCGGGGCGGTCCTGACACACGCTGGGGGCTCGGGAAGCCGCACATGAACGATATCGATGGGATTGCGTCGCGCAGCGACGGGGGCAATGCCGCTTCTGGGGAGGTCGGCTATCCGGAGGCCGCGGCCGACGCCATAACCGGCTTCAGAGACCGGGGATCCGCCCTCGCGGCGCGCTGGCGTTGCCGGTGTTGATGATCGACTCTCCAGTCGGGCTTTCATCGGCCTCGGTCCAGTGTGATGAGGGGCTCGCGTTGGCTATCGCGGAGAAGGAATCCGACCGGTGAACGTCTTCTCGGCGCTGGCGCTGGTCTCCTTCATCGCATACCTCGGTCTCGGCATCTTCGTGCTCGGGATCGATCCGCGGTCGCGCCGTAACCAGGTCTTCTGCCTGATGGCGCTGGGCGGTGCATGGTGGGCGCTTGGCTACGTGTTCATGCACTCGGCCCCCGATCAGGCGTTCTACCTGCAATGGCTGAACCTGGACGCATACGGCTGGATCGTGTCTCCGGCGCTGGTGCTGCACTTCTTCGTCCTGTTCACGCGCCCGCCCGAGCTCGTGCACAGGCGATGGTTCTTCTGGGTCATCTACCTGCCGGTGCTCCCGTTCTTGTTTCGGGCGCTCACAACCACAAGCCCTCTTGACGCGACGGTAGCCAGCGGCCCTCTCGGTTGGGTCGAGATCCCAGCCTTCGGGTCGCCCTGGCTCTTCTCCTACACGGCGTACGCCGTGAGCTACGTGCTCTGGGCCTTGCTGCTCTGCTGGCTGTGGACCAAGCGGCCGTCAACGAGCCAGCGTGAGCGCCGGCAGGCAAGGATCGTGGTCGGGTCGGGCCTCGTGACCCTGATCGCACTGCTCGTCGTCAAGGTCGTGCTGCCGCTCTTCATGCCCCTGCCAGATGTGTCCGCGCTGCTGGTCATGATCTGGGCGGTGGGCATCGGCTACGCAGTTGCTCGTGAGAAGTTCATGCTGCTCACGCCGGCCACCGCGGCAGAAGGCATCCTCGGGACGATGAGTGACCCGGTGCTGCTCATCGACGACGACGGGCTGACGCTGCTGGCCAACCAGGCCACCCTCGATCTGCTCGGCAGATCTGAAAGCGATGTGGTCGGCCGGCCCTGGCGGAGCATCTTCGTCGACGAGGAGGGGATCGACCTGCCCGGACTTCTAGCCGGGCCGCTTTCTGCGGGCCCGGTCCGAAACGTGGAGATGGGCCTTCGAGCCCGGGCGGGCGGGACGGTCCCGGTCATGGTCTCCTTCTCGGGGATTCGCAACTCGGAAGGCAGGCCGCTGGGCATGGTGGCGGTCTGCCACGACATCAGCGAGCGCAAGCGCGCCGAGGAAGAGCGGCAGGCGCTCGAGGCGCAGATGCAGCGGGCCCAGAAGCTGGAGAGCCTGGGTGTGCTCGCCGGGGGCATCGCCCACGACTTCAACAACCTGCTCACGGCCATGCTCGGCCATACTTCGCTGGCCCTGGAGGGCATGGCGCCCGACGCTCCGGAGCGCGAGGACCTCGGGCACGTGCAGGAGGCCGCGCATCGCGCCGCCGCACTGTGCGCGCAGATGCTCGCCTATGCCGGCAGAGGTCTCTCGGCGCGGGAGAAGGTCGACCTCAACGGGCTCACGCTGGAGATGACGGGCATGCTGCAGGTCTCGATCTCGAAACGGGCGACGCTCGTGTCCAACCTCGCCGAGCGGCTGCCGCCGATCGAGGCCGATGCCAGCATGATCAGCCAGGTGCTGATCAACCTCATCACCAACGCTTCAGAGGCGCTGGGCGACCGCGACGGCACCATCTCCGTCGCGACGAGCCTGCGCAAGTGCGACCGGGCCTATCTGTCGCGAAGCTACCTCGACGAACAGCTCCCCGAGGGAAACTACGTCTGTCTTGAGGTCGCGGACAACGGCTGCGGGATGGACGCCGAGACGCTGGGGCGCATATTCGACCCGTTCTTCACCACCAAGTTCGCCGGACGGGGTTTGGGCCTGGCCGCGGTGCTGGGGATCGTCCGCGGCCATGCCGGCGCCCTGATCGTCGAGAGCCAACCCGGCAAGGGCACGACCTTCCAGGTGCTCTTCCCGGCCGCCGAGCCGACCACGGCCGACGTCCCACCGGCCGACGACCGGGAGCGGTTGAAAGAAGGGGCGACCGTGATGTTCGTGGATGACGAGGAGTTCATGCGCGTCCTGGGCCGGCGCCTCCTCCGTCGCCTCGGCTTCAACGTCATCGAGGCTTCCAACGGCCATGAGGCGGAGCGTCTCCTCCAGTACCACGTTGCGGACGTCGCCTGCGTCATCCTGGACCTGACGATGCCCGGCATGGACGGCACAGAAACCCTGGTCAAGCTGCGCGCGATCAAGCCGGACCTTCCGGTCATCCTCTCGAGCGGCTACCAGGAAGACGAGGCTCGCGGAAGGGTCCGGGAGGCGTCCTTCTCCGCGTTCATGCAGAAGCCCTACGACGCGAGCACGCTGTCCGCGCTGCTCGGGCGCGTTCTCGAAGGGGCCACTGACTGAAGCACGTTCCGAGTCGCCGACGCCAGGCCGGCCCATCTAGTCATGCAACAGGCTGGCGGCGGTCAGGGCCTCGCGGCGGATGCGGACTTCGACTTCATCGCGGATTTCCGGCAGGACCGAGATCCGGCGCCTTGCCACAGCTGGCGACCGAACCTCGAAGGAATGGCCACGGGTTGCGTCACCGAACCAAGCCACCAAAGCTGCCATCCCCCACGAATCAGCCATCGTGCGGGCTTCCGAGCGTGCTATGAGACGACATCGAGAGAGCGCGAGACGGGGTCTCGGACCAGCGACGATGGACGGTGCCCTACGCCGACCGGATGTCGCGCCGCTCGAACGCGAGAGCGCCGACGACTGCGAGAAGGACGGCGGGCCCGCCCAGTAGGAGGTAGCGCCAGATCTCGCCACCGTTGACGAGGGGGTCGCCGCCGAGCGCCCAGCCCCACGGCGCGATCTGGCGCCAGGGGGCGAGGAGCGAGCTGAGCGGGAAGAGCGCCAGGATCAGGTAGCTGAGGTAAGCCACACTGAAGCCGACCGATTGAACTAGCTGCGGTCGGGCGACGAGACCAGCCACGGTCAGACACACGCCGGCCACGAACGCGCCCAACAGCCCGCATAGCACGACCGTGGCTATCACCGGTCCGGCGTCGATCGGCACACCGAATATCTGATCCGAGGCCAGCTGCGAAGCTAGCGCCACGAGCGTGAGCACGGCGAGCCAGGCGAAGACGGCAACGCTGCGACCGGCGAAGAAGGCGACCCGCGAGACAGGCTGGGAGACGAACAGCTCGAGGCGCCCGGCGTCCTCCTCGCCCGCGGTCGCACTGTTGGCGAACAGGACGGCGGCAGCGGCGAACACGAGCGGTATCAGCAACTCGTACAGGCCACCTCTCAGGTAGCCGGCGGGGGTCCCGAGGCCTTGTAAGCCGAAGGCGTCAAGCAGCGGCGCGGGCATCTGATCGATCGCCTGCGTGATGCCGGAGGCGCCCCGGAAGGCTGGCCAGAAGGCCACCGTGCTAACGATCAGCACCACGAGCGCGATGCTCCAGCCAAGGCCGGCCCGCCACGAGGCACGGAACGGACCGCCGACGAGCTCGGCCCACCGCCCTCTCATGACGCCGCCTCGTAGAGGTCCAGGAATGCCTCCTCCAGATCGGGCTCCTCTACGAGCAGGCTCACGACATGCTGTCCGGCGAGAACCGCGAGGAGCGGCTCGATAGATCCAGCCAGCAATGCCGTGAACCGATGGTCTTCCGTGTGTTGGTCCACGAGTTCCGGCAGCGCCGCTAGTTCTTCTACCGGCGCCGGGCCGTCGAACCACACTTCAACGCGCTGACGCGCTCGTCGCCGCAGCTCGTCCACGCCGCCGACCGCAAGCAGGGTGCCCCCACGCAGGACGGCCACGCGGTCGGCGGCTCGCTGCACTTCACTTAGCACATGCGATGAGAGGAAGATGGTCCTGCCCTGTGCCTTTGCTTCCCGAACGAGCGCCAGAAACTCACGCTGCATCAACGGGTCGAGCCCGTTTGTCGGCTCGTCGAGAACGAGCAGTTCCGCTTCGACGACGAACGCCAGCAGCAGGGCGACCTTGCGCCGATTGCCGCTCGAGAGGTCCCGCAGGCGCCGTGAGAGATCGAGGTCCAGACGTGCCGCCAGTGAATCTCGCCGCCGTGTGTCGAGGCCGCCGCGCAGACGGCTGATGGCCGCGACCAATCCCGCGCCAGTCATTCTTTCGGGCAGGCGTAGCTCCCCGGGCATGTAAGCGACCCGGCGACGGAGGGCAAGGTTGTCCCGTCGCGGGTCAAGGCCTAGGACATCGACGCGTCCCGCGGTCGGCCGGAGCAGGTCGAGCAGGCAGCGGATCGTGGTGGTCTTGCCTGCGCCGTTCGGTCCAAGGAAACCGAAAACCTCGCCGCGACGCACGTCGAGGTTGATCCCCCGAACTGCGTGCACCGCGCCGTAGTCCTTGACTAGGCCCTCGATATGGATCGCCGGACCGTCCGTTGTGAGCGCTGCCTGGCTCGTCTGCACGTCCATGCGACAAGTCTAGGTGAACGGCACAGCCTTGAGAGACTGTCGCTGACGAGGCCACGACACGACGGTGTCATGGTGTCGACGATGTGAGTGGGAACGACGCCTAAGTGCGGACTGCTCGAGGCCGTATTCCTAGCAGCTGGTTCTTGAGGCACCTCGCCAGCCATGCTTCGAACTGTTCGGCGCTCCATCCCTGGCTGTCCGTGAGTTCTGCATAGACTTCCGGCAACGTCAGCGCATCGAGGACCGCCGTCGCGTAGGCAACGTCAATCCCAGGCGTCAGCTCGGTCTCAAGCGAACGAGCCAGACGAGCGATGCCGTTGCGCCGCATGTCGAGCACCTGCTCAACCTCGGCCCGCACGGACGGATCGGTCGCGCCTGCGTCGCGATGGATCGCGACAACATCGTGCCCGAACTCCCAGCGTCGCCGGATCGAGCGCGCGAACAACTCGAGCTTCCGCTCCGCTCTGGGCTCTCGCATTGCATCCTCGTACAGCGCCTCGGCGGCCGGTTGGCGCAGGACCGTGTCGCGAAGCTCGTGGAGGATCCCCGCCTTCGAACCATAGACCGCGTACACGGTCTGAACCGCGACGCCCGCCTCCTGTGCGACGGCCTGGAGCGTGGACGCGCCGTAGCCGCGAGTGCGGAAGAGAGTCCGTGCCGCATCGGCAATGCGCCGGCGGGTTACTCCTGCCCGCTCGTCCCGCAGGGTAGGCCTCTCTTTGACATCGCCCATGTCAGTAGAGTATCAGTCTATCCATATAGAGTACAACTCCAATCACTGAAAGAGAATGGCATGTCGACAGAAGACAACATCGTCGCGTTTCGCAGGCTAATCGAAGTCGGGTTCACCCAAGGCGACCTTGGTGTCGTCGAGGAACTGGTCTCCCCCGCGGCGATCGAGCACCAGCGAGGGAGCAAACCTGGCATTGATGGCGTAAAGGCCACGATCACCACCCTGCACGACTGGTTCTCGGATTTCGAGCTGACGGTCGCCAGGCTCGCGGCCGACGGTGACACAGTCTGGGCGCTCAACCGCGCCCGCGGCGTGAACACGGGCTCGATCTTCGGTAACCCACCCACCGGCAAATCGATCGAGATCGACGTCATCGACATTGCCCGCTTCGTGGACGGCAAGCTCGTCGAGCATTGGGGCGTACCCGATCAGCTCGGCATGCTCATGCAGCTCGGGCTGATGCAGAGACCTCAGCCAGTCGGCGCACCCTGAGGCCGAGGATCCCGGATCGACAGCCCGTGCCCGCTGACCCAGGCACCGCGGGTACGTCCATCAGGGCCCATTCTCCGTGACCGCGCCGCCTTCGGCGACCGTCCCCGGTGCCAGCTTGCGCCGTACCCAGCCGGCAGCGATGTCGAGCGCCTGCCGTCCGATCGGGATGCGATAGGTTGTTAACGCGTGTCCAACACCTCTCGCACCGACCAGCGATCAGCGCGGACGCTGCTTGATCAGTCTCCCGCGCCTCGAGATGGCATGCGTGGATAGCGCGGCCACCCCCATTGCCACGAGCGCGCGCTCGGCGGTCGGCAACGGCCGCACGATCGACAGGAACTCCTGCGCCCTCGCTCGGTCGACGAGACCGAGCAGGGCCTGACCGCGTCCCGTCAGCGTCAGGGTCCGTTGACGTCGATCCTCCGCATCTTGATTGCGTTCGATGAGCTGGCGCTGTACCAGGCCATCGACAAGGCGGCTCGCCGCCGACTGGGAGCGGCCGAGGGCATCGGCCAGATCTGCGACGGTCATGGTGCCGCTGTCGGCGAGTGCGTACAGGGCCGCAAGTTGAGTGAAGCCGAGGTTCAGCTCGCCCAGCTGGGCCGCGAACCCGATGACAAGGTCGCGCCAGATGGCCCGGCCCATGGCGATCCGGTCGGACAGCTCACGCGGGTTCTGGAGACGATGGCGAGCCGCCTCCACCGGCGCCGACAGGAGCTCTCGCGCGGCGGACTCGACGGCCGCGCGGCTCGGCACGGTCAGCGTCGGCATGTGCAAGAACGGTCGTGGCGTGCCCCGCAGCAGCCGGAGTGGCGCCGTCCTATCGGGCCTCGTGCCTTCGATGTCTTGCTGCGCAGTTCCGCTTGCCGGCGCGCCCGCCGGCCCGTGCGACCCTGCCTCGGGAGTCGCATCGACGCCCACCGGCCAGGCCGTTCCGTCGTTGACGGCCACCTCGGGCGCCGGTCGCGACGTCTGACCCGACCCGCCTTCCGGCGGTCGCGACCCAAGGTTCGGGAGCTTCGGTCTGAACTGCGGCACCTCCCAAATCTACGCTCCCGGACTGATATATGCAAAGCTGCACACGTTTTCCCTCATGGTGAGGAGCTGGACCATTACGCTACGCAACCAAGTCGACCGCCGGACGGTCGGTCGAAATCGGTTCACAGCCCCGGCCGTGAGTGGTCCGCCTTCCCCGGCGCGACCCCCGAGCCAAGGAGACCAGACAGACCACATGGATCGCATCGCATTCGTATTCCCCGGGCAGGGATCTCAGGCGGTGGGGATGGGCAAGGCGCTGGCGGAGGCGTCGCCGGCCGCTGCAGACGTCCTGGCCGAGGCCGATCGGGCCTTGGGCGAGCCGATCAGCCGGCTGGCGTTCGACGGACCCGCCGAAGAGCTCGATTTGACCGTCAATGCCCAGCCGGCCCTGGTCGCGGTCTCGATCGCCTTCCTGGCCGCGATGCGCGAACGATGGGCAACCACCGGGGTCACGGCTCCCGAGCCCAGGTATGCGGCCGGCCATTCGATGGGTCAGTACAGCGCCATGGTGGCTGCCGGAGTCATCTCGCTCGGCGATGCAGTGCGGCTCGTCCGAGAGCGCGGCCGCCAGATGCAGGCTTCCGGACAGGGTCGCTCGGGGGCAATGGCCGCGATCATCGGCCTGGACAACGCTCGCCTCGAGGAGCTCGTCGCGCTGGGCGCTGCCCACGGCAGCCTGACGGTCGCGAATCGCAACGCGCCCGGCCAGGTGGTCATCTCGGGCGATCGCGCCGCCGTGGAGGCCGCCGCCGCCGGGGCAAAGGGTCTTGGCGCGCGGCTGGTCAAAGTGCTGCCGGTCTCGGTCGCGGCGCATTCGTCACTCATGGCCGAGGCCGCTACGGGCATGGCCCGCGTCCTTGCACCCGTGACCTTCTCCGACCCCTCGATCCCGCTTCTGGCCAACGCGGATGCGCGCCCCATAGCGACGGCGGCCGGAGCTCGCGACGAACTGATCGAGCACCTCACCCGCGGTGTCGATTGGATCGCCGCCGTCCAGAAGATGTCTGCCGACGGCGTCACCACGTTCGTCGAGGTTGGGCCCGGCAAGGTGCTTACCGGCCTGATCAAGCGGATCGCACCGGAAGCAGAAGCCGTGGCCGTCGACGACGCGGCGGCGCCCGGCGCCATAGCCGTGCCCTTCGTCGACGACAGGACACTCACTCACTGAGCAATCAGCGGGCGGCGTGCCCGCGGCCGAGCCAAGTCCAGGAGGATACCGATCAAGTGCGCAAGCCCGATTACACCAGGCGCGTTGTCGTTACCGGGCTCGGTGTTGTCAGCCCGATCGGCAACGACAAGGACGCCGTCTGGGAGAGCCTCGTATCCGGCCGTTCCGGCATCGGCGAGATCACGCATTTCGACACCACGCCCTACGAGCACAAGGCCGGTGCCGAGGTCCGTGACTTTGACATCACGAAGTACTGGAACTTCAAGGACGCCCGCCGAACGGAGACCACCGTTCATTTCGCCGTGGCATCCGCGAAGATGGCGGTTCAGGACTCCGGTCTCGAGATCACTGACGAGAACCGGTACGACATAGGCGTCATATACGGGTCAGGCGGCGGCGGACAGGGTCTCTTCATCTCCAACCAGGAGGTCTGGCACACAAAGGGCGCGCGATTGGTCAGCCCGTTCTTCATCGCCAACGGTCTGGTCGATGCCTCCTCCGGAACCATTGCCATCGAAACGGGCGCCAAGGGCCACAACTTCTGCCCGGTGTCGGCTTGCTCGACTGGCACAACGGCAATCGGCGAGGCCGCCGAAGCAATCCGCCGAGGCGACTGCACCGCCGTTATCGCCGGCGCGGCCGAGTCGCCGCTCCTGGAGCTCGTCCACATTGGCTTCACCAACATGCGCGGCATGGGCTCTCCGTTACCGGGCGAGCCGATCGGAACGGTCTGCCGACCCTTCGATCGCACTCGCGACGGCTTCGTACTCGGGGAAGGTGCCGGCGCCCTGATCCTCGAGGACCTCGAGCTCGCCAAAGCGCGCGGGGCCACGATCTACGCCGAGGTCGTCGGCTACGGCTCGGCCGCGGATGGCTTCGACATGATCGCCCCGGCGGACGGAGGAGAGGGTTCGACCAGGGCCATGAAGATGGCCCTCGAGCGACGCGGCGTGCCGGCAGATGAGGTGGGCATGATCAATCCCCACGGGGTCTCCACTCCTATCGGGGACAAACGCGAGAGCGAGGCCATCTGGGGTGCCTTCGGTAGCCACACGCCGAACATTCTGATCTCCGCAACGAAGTCGATGACGGGCCACATGATGGGCGCCGGCGGCGCCTTCGAGGGCGTGGCGACCGTCCTCTCCCTCTACCACCAGACCGTTCCGCCGACCCTCAACTACCGCGAGCCGGATCCCGACTGCAACATCAACATCGCGACGGAGACGATCGAGAAGCCGCTTCGCTATGCCCTCTCGAACAACATCGGCCTGGGCGGCCACAACGCGGCGGTAATCTTCAAGCACTACACAGGCGACTGAACCGGCGACGTCCGCTCGAACCACCCACCGCCAGGAAATGCTGTTGTAGCGCCACGGGGTGAGGCGTACGCTTCGAATGCCTGCGGACGACGGAGCGGCGAGGTGGGAGCGTCCCTGGGCCGCGGGGTAGAGGAGCGGCGATGGCGCGCGATCTCACGGTGGCCTGGGAACTGCTCATGGTAGTGACACGCGCGCGACAGATACTCGCGACGGCCCGGCCCCAGATCTGGGAGAAGGCGCGCCTGCCCACGGCCGAACACTTCACGATCGTGAAGGCCTCGGACGATCGGGGGCCGTGGCGTGAGTGGAACCTCAACGGCCCGGAGGCGGTCGTCGTCAGAGTGTCGATCGAGACGCTGCTTACGGATGGCCGGCGCCTGGCTAGCTGCCTGGATGTCGTCGCCGGCCCGACCCGCTGGCTCGCCCTGCCCTACATCATGCTGACCGAACGGGTTCCGCGGCTCGTCTGGGCCGGCCCGACGACCGAGCTCGACGAGTCCGCCGGTTTCGCCGGCTTCGTCGACTCGGCCGCGAACAGCCTCGTCAAGGCGACGGTGGAGCTCGACTTCGGCGGCGTCGACGCGCTGTAGGCCCGCCGCCAAACCATCCGACCGGGATTCCGCCGGCCGAGACAATGCGTTCGAGCGTGGCCAAATCTTGCCCTGGGGAATGTTTAGTAAAGTCGTCATGGTATAGTCGCGACATGGCTGACGGGATCCCCACTCGGGGACTCGACGTACCTCGGGCCCGACTCTCCGACGACGCCCTCGAGACGAGCCGCCTGCTGGTCGAGTTCCTGCATGCGGCCTACGCGATACGCCGGGAGGATGAGGACGACGGCGTCTCCCCTCGCGGGAGTGGGAACGGCGGCGGGGACAGTGCCACGGGTCGGACCGGCATCTCGAACCACGCGGTCCGGGCCGCCATCCACGTCTACCAGCATGGAGAGCGGACCGTCGGACAGCTGGCATCGGGCCTGGGGATTTCCTATGGCTGGGCCAGCCGCGTCGTCGAAGAGCTGGAGGCGGCTCGCTACGTCATTCGCGAACGCGACTCCGACGACCGCCGAATCGTCCGCGTGCGGCTGAACCCGGACGTTCTGGAGGACGTCGAGCGCGCCTATCACTGGCGCGGGCGGGCAGTCGAGGAAGCTCTCGATCCGCTCAGCGAGTCCGAAAGGGGTGCCGTACGCCTCTTCCTTCGACGCGTGACGGAGCTGCTCCGCGAGGGGGCAGCCGAGCGGCGGTAGACCGCCGTGCCGGTCCCGAGCCGGTACAATCCACACGTCGGATGTAGCCGTGCCGTGTGAGGCCTGGTTGCCCCGACCGCCGTCCCACCGGCGGACGACACTACGTTCCGCCGGGCCAGATAGCCAGGCGCCGCCAGCGGTGGTCGCCTCCGCTTGCTACACGTCCTAGGAGATGGCCCGTGCCCACCAAGGATCCTGCCCGTCGCGCTGTCGTCACCGGTCTGGGAGCCGTAACCCCGATCGGCAACACGGCCAAGGCCTACTGGGAGAGTCTCCTGGCGGGCGTCTCGGGTGTGGGCCCGATCACCCAATTCGATTCCTCGGGGCTTGACGTCCGGATCGCGGCCGAGGTCAAGGACTTCGACCCCAACGTAGCCATGGACCGCAAGATGGCGCGCCGCATGAGCCGCTTCATCCACCTGGCCGTGGCCGCGGCGACCGAGGCCGTGGACGACGCCGGCATCGACTTCGCGGCCTACGACCAGGACCAGCGCGATCGAGTCGCCGTGTGCATGAACACCGGCGGCGGCGGCATGGATCAAGTGATCACGGGCACGCAAGTCCTCGCCGAAAAGGGGCCCGGCCAGGTCTCGCCGTTTGCTATACCGGCCCTCTCGGGCTCGATGGCGGCCTGCCAGATCTCGATGAAATACTGCATCACGGGCCCGGTCCTGACCCAGGTTGCTGCCTGCGCGAGCAGCGTCATCGCCTTCATCGACGGCCTGCGTATGATCCGCGATGGCGAGGTCGACGTCGCGCTCGTCGGCGGGACGGAAGGCTCCCTCCTGCCGATCGCATTCGCTGCGCTCGGGAACATGGGCGCCCTCTCACGCCGCAACGACGATCCTACGCATGCATCCCGCCCGTTCGATCGCGACCGCGACGGCTTCGTCTTCGGTGAGGGCGCGGCGGTAGCGGTCCTCGAGTCGGCCGAGCACGCCATGGCCCGCGGCGCGAACATCCTGTGCGAGGTGATCGGCGGAGGCATCACCGCCGACGCGTTCCACATCAGCGCCCCCGAGCCGACCGGACGTGGCGCCGCCGCCGCGATGACCAAGGCACTCCGCAACGCCGAGATCGCCCCCGACGAGGTGGACTACATCGTCGCCCACGGCACTTCCACGCCGCTCAACGACATGACCGAAACCCGGGCGATCAAGTCCGCATTCGGCGCCCATGCCTACAAGACGGCCATCAGCTCGCCCAAATCGATGGTCGGCCACCTGCTCGGCGCCGCCGGCGCGGTGAGCGGCCTGGCCGCGATCGGAGCCATCCGCGAAGGCGTAATGCCGCCCACGGCCAACCTGCAGAACCCGGATCCGGAGTGCGACCTGGACTACATCCCGAACGTGAAGCGCGCCAAGAAGGTCGACACCGCGATCATCAACGGCTTCGGCTTCGGCGGCCAGAACGCGGTCGCGGTCTTCCGCCGGTTCGAGGCCTAGCCTCCGGTAGTCGATCGCGCCGAAACCAGGCGCTCGACGCGATAGTCGAGCGCGCGAAAAGCCCGGCCCCACAAGGCGTCGGGGTCGATCGATCGGGCAGTGTACGATTCGCCCGTGTTGCGCCGAATTCTCCCACCCTGGCTGCGACGCGGAGTCGAGGCCGGCGTAGTCGGCGCCTTCATCTCGATTGCCACGCCCGTGGCCTTCCAGGCCAGCCGGCCAGCGCCGCGCTTGACCCTTCCCAACGGACTCGACGGCGCGCTGATCCTCACGCCGGCGGTCGTCGCTCTGGGGGTCCTGGTCGTCGCATATCCGACCTTCCTCGCGGCCACGCGCAGCGATGCCGTGCTGGGTGCGATAGCCGCGTTCTTCGTGGCCGCCGACGCGTTGCTCATCGTCTCGTTCGTGGCTCGCGAAGCGGTGATGATCCACCCGTTGGGCCGCAACCTGCCACTCGGCGTCGTCGCTGCGGCGCTGGCATTGCCGGTCGCTGCCGCAGGCCTGCTGGTCGGGCAGCTGACCGCGCCGTTCGGGTTCGGCAGGTCAGCGGGATTCCGCTCCGCCCTCGGTGGCGCGGCCCTCGGGCTGATTCTGGTCGTCGCGGTCGCTTACACCGTGTGACGCGCGCCGGCTAGGCCGCGCCGGCCGTGGCCGCGGCCGATGTACCGGCCGATGCGGCTCGCCGTCCCAGCGAGGCGCGCCGAAGCCGCAGCGAGTTCGAGACGACGCTGACCGAGGAGAAGGCCATCGCGGCGGCCGCCAGGGCGGGATTGAGCGTCACCCCGAACATCGGGAACAGGGCGCCCATCGCGACTGGGATGAGGACGACGTTGTAGCCGAAGGCCCAGAACAGGTTCTGGCGTATGACCCGGCGAGTCTGGCGTGACAGGCTGATCGCGGTTGCCACCGCTCGCGGATCGCCCCCGACCAGCGTCACGTCGGAGGCCTCCATGGCCACGTCGGCGCCGGTTCCGATCGCGATCCCGACGTCGGCCCGCGCAAGGGCAGGTGCGTCGTTGATGCCGTCACCGACCATCGCCACTCGAAGGCCTCGCGCCTGGAGCGCGGCCACGGCGTCCGCCTTGCCGGCCGGAAGGACCTCGGCCATCACCCGTTCGGCGGGAATGCCGACGGCGGCCGCGACCGATCCGGCGACTCTCGCAACGTCGCCCGTGACCAGCCAGACCTCGATGCCGGCGTCCGCGAGCTCACGGACGGCGCTCGCAGCCTCCGGCTTGACCTCGTCCACGGTCGGCAGCGCACCGGCGAGGACGCCGTCGACGGCCAGGTAGGTCACGGCAGAAGCGGCACTGGCAGCCGCGGGGGGATCCGTGTTCACGCCACTCCCCTCGAGGAACGCGGCCGTGCCGACCAGCACCTCCCGACCCTCGACGCGGCCGCGCACGCCCCGACCTGCGACCGCCTCGAACCCCTCGACCTCTCGACGACCCAGGCCCGCTTCGCCGGCACTTGCCAGGATCGCCGCGGCCAGTGGGTGCTCGCTGCCCCGCTCTACCGAAGCGGCCAGATCTAGAACTTCGTCGCGGGTGAACCCCGGTGCCGCAACGACGTCGCCAAGCGACGGCCGGCCGCGCGTCAGCGTGCCGGTCTTGTCGAAGACGACGGCATCGATCCGAGCGGCCATCTCGAGCGCCTCGCCGCCGCGGATCAGCACACCCGCCTCGGCGCCCTTGCCCGTGCCGACCATGATCGCCGTCGGGGTGGCCAGGCCCATCGCGCAGGGACACGAGATGACGACCACTGTGATGAACGCTACAAGGGCGTGGGTTGGCCGCGGCTCCGGCCCGAGAGCGAACCACACGGCGAAAGTGAGGGCCCCCAATCCGAGGACGACCGGGACGAAGACGCCGCCGATCCGGTCGGCCAGCCGCTGGATCGGCGCCTTGGAACCCTGCGCGCGCCTGACAAGCTCGACGATATGGGCCAGCGCTGTGTCGCGTCCGACTCGAACTGCTCGGAACAGCAGCGACCCATTGCGGTTCATGGTGCCGCCGATCACCTCGTCCCCCGGCTTCTTCTCGACGGGAACCGGCTCGCCGGTCAGCATCGACTCATCGACCGCGGAATTGCCGTCGACAACGCGCCCATCCACGGGCACGCGCTCTCCCGGCCGGACACGAACCAGGTCTCCCACCCGAACCTCTTCGAGCGGGACGTCGATCTCCCACCCGCCGCGCACGATCCGGGCCGATCGGGCCTGAAGCCCGAGGAGACTCTTTATCGCGCCGACGGTCTGAGCCTTCGCTCGAGCTTCGAGCCAGCGGCCCATCAAGACCAGGCCGACGATCGCGGTCGAGCTGTCGAAGTAGGTCTGCGGTTCGATCCCGGCCGATCGGAAGATCCCAGGCGCCAGCGTGACGAAGACGCTGTAGGCCCACGCGGCCGAGGTTCCGACCACGACGAGAGTGTCCATGCTGGTCGAGCGGTGGATGGCCGCCCGCCAGGCCGCGCGGTAGAAGCGGCGGCCGGCCCAGAACTGGACGAAGGTCGCCGGTCCGATGAGCACCCAGGCCAGCCCCTCCATGCTGAGCGGGACGCCCGGCGCGTACATGAGGACCATAGTGACCGCGGCTACGGCCAAGGCGACCGCTGCCGCGAGGCCCAGGGAGCGCTGCTCGCGCGCACGCCCGGCTGCCTCGGCGTCGGCCTCGTCGACCAGGCTCATGGCTGCCCCGTCGGTCGCCTTCGGGAGCTCGCGGACCTCGTATCCTGCCGCCTCGATGGCGCGAGCCAGCTCATCGAAGCCAGCGATCTCCGGCAGGTAGCGGACCGTCGCGACCTCGGTCGCCAGGTTGACGCTCGCCTCGGCCACGCCTGGGGTCTTGCGCAGGTACCGCTCGATGCGGTTCACACACGACGCGCAGCTCATGCCCTCGATCGGCAGCTGGATCTCGGCGGATAGGGCGGTCGGAAGAGTGGGAGCGGGGCCGGCTGTCTGCATACTCCCGGGGAGTATACCGCACGAGTCGCCGCCACGACAACCGGGGCTTCTTTCCGCCGCGACGCACAAGCGTCAAACTACGTCGATGACGCCGGTGATCGCCGCCTTCACCACGTGCCCGGTCCCCTGGGGAGTGCTTCACGTGGCCACGACCGCGGACGGGATTGTGGCCGTTGGGCTCGACACTGAGACGCCGGCCTTCGTCGACGGACTCGCCCGACGGCTCCACGGCACCGTGCTACCGGCAGAGGACGGCGAGGTTCCCCCCGAATGGCGAGGGACGCTGGACGAAGCCACGCGGCAGATCCGCGAGTACCTCGCGGGCGAGCGCCGCGCCTTCGATCTCCCCGTCGATCTGCGAGTCTCCGATTGGGATCGCCTCGTGCTGTCGGGCGCGGCGCGGCTCAGCTACGGGGAGACGGCCAGCTACGGCGAGCTGGCGGGTCGGATCGGCCGGCCGGGCGCTGCCCAGGCAGTAGGCGGAGCGATGGGTCGGAATCCCGTCCCGATCCTCATTCCATGCCACCGCATCGTCGGTGCGCACGGGGCTCTCGGCGGCTATGGCGGTGACACCTACGCCGGTCGCGAGGCAGCGCTCGCCATCAAGCGAGCCCTCCTCGGCGTGGAGGGTTCCTGGCCCTCAGATTGACGGCGGTGCCGCGATGCCGGTCTCGAGGTCCTGCGGTCTTGGGCTCAGTTGGTCGCGGAGGGCGAACAGGACGAGGCCGTATCCGATGACGAGCGCCGCAAGCCAGGTGGCCAACAACACAAGCGTCGCCGCAGGCGCAAAGAGGCCCAAGAGCGTGTCGCGTGCCTCTCCACCGCGGCGGCGCCCGGCGAACCGGAAGACCCGCCACAGCCCGCGGACCAGGTAGCGCCCCAGACGGAACCAGCCGGGCGATGGGCGCGGGACGACGATCGTTTCGAAGAGGTCCCACCCGACGAGGCTCAGCAGCAGGATCCCGAGCAAGAAGGCGATCGCTTCCATGAGCGCCGATCATGACCCACGGATCGACCGAGCGCACGGATGGCTCCCCCTGCGCGACCCGGACCGCCGCTGCAGTCCTGCGAGCCGGGACCGAAGGCGGTCCGCGTTTCGCTAGTTCGCGCCCGACAGGAGCGGTAACCTGACGCCGTGCGTGCGCTCGAACTCGGGCAGCCGAGGCCGGCGGCCGAGAACCCACTCCGGTTGATCGAGCGAGACATGCCTGCGCCTGGGCAGGGCGAGCTGCTGCTCCGCGTCGAGGCCTGCGCAGTCTGCCGGACCGACCTCCAGCTGGCCGAGGGCGACCTGACGGCCCGGCGTCTCCCGATCGTGCCGGGGCACCAGGCCGTCGGCCGGGTGGCCGCCGTGGGTAAGGGCGTAACCGGGTGGGTTATCGGCGACCGAGCCGGGGCGTACTGGCTCTACGGTGCCGACGGGACGTGCCGCTTCTGCCTGAGGGGGCGCGAGAACTTGTGCGAAGCCGCGGAATTCACCGGCTGGGACCGCGACGGCGGCTTCGCCGAGGCGATGGTCGTGCGTGCGGACGTCGCCGTCAGGATCCCCGACGCCTTCGCCGACCTGGAGGCCGCTCCCCTGCTCTGCGGCGGCGTGATCGGTTATCGAGCGTTACGAGTTTGCGGTATCGAGCCGGGCGGACGCCTCGGTCTCTTCGGGTTCGGCGCATCGGCGCTGCTGTGCATCCAGGTGGCGCGCCACTGGGGTTGCGAGGTCCATGTTCGGACTCGATCGGAGACCGAACGCGAGCGCGCGGCGGAGATGGGAGCGGCCAGCGTTGGCGCGTACGCCGACCCGACACCGCCGCTCGACGCCGCGATCACCACGGCGCCGGCAGGGGACGTAGTCGTTGCCGCTCTTCGCGCGGTAGACCGTGGCGGCGTCGTCGCCGTGAACGCCATCCACCTCGACCGAATCCCGGAGTTCCGGTATGAGTTGCTGTGGTGGGAGCGCCAGCTCCGCAGCGTCGCGAACGTCACGCGCCGCGACGCCGCCGAGTTCATGGAGCTGGCCGCTTCGATCCCGATCCGCACACAGGTCGACGTCTTCCCGCTCGAGGTCGGCAACGAAGCCCTCCAGGCCCTGGCCGCGGGCAGGATCCACGGCGCGGCGGTGTTGACGATGCGATGACGGCCGCGACAGACCGGGTATGCGGGTCTGGTGGACTTCGCTCCAATCTCGACCGCTCGAGGGCGCTACTGGCGCGCGACGGGCCTCATCGGGAACACGCCCACGACGGCGGGGCTTGTAGGGTCGAGGAGGAGCTCGCAGCCGACTTCGCCCGACTTGACCAGCTCACCGAGGAAGCCGGCTTCACGCTCCGGGAGGCCGACGTAGAGCGTGCCCTTTTCGACCGTCATCGGGCTGACCTCGTCCTCGATGCCGTCGATCAGGAAGCGACGGCGCAGCTCGTGGACGGGCACGTAGGGACGGCTCTTGATGAATCGCCGCATCTGGGCGAGGGTGCACGATGCCTTCTGCCCCGGGGCCTCCTGGTCCGTCGTGGCGGCCTGAACTGCGGGCCTGGGCCCGTGGCGCGGAACCGCGGCTGCGGCTCGGGAACCGGCGTCGCTGCGGGAGGCCGGATTCGGCCGGGCGGCGGCCTCGCTGCGCGAGCCGGCGCCGACCTGGCCCTCGCTTGCGGCCGGGCCGGCGATCCGCGCCGGCCGTGCCGGGCCGCCGATCCGCACCGGCTGGGTCGGCTGCGCCCCGGCATCGCCAACTGCGTTCTGACCGGCTTCAGTGGGTAGCGCGCTCGCAGCTCCGGGTGGGGCGACTACGGCCGTGCCCCCCATCCCGCGTCCGCGGCCGTGTCTTCGGGGACTCATCGGGTCAACCCGACCTATCGCCGCGCGGCGGCCAGCTCGACGGCCTCCGCAGGCGCCGTGCCGGCAAGGACCCTGGCCGCGTAGCGTTCGGCAAAGCTGCTCGCCGCCTGTTCCGGCACGATTTCCTTGATCGCGGCCTTGTCCAGCCCGTAGCCGTATTTGATGGCCGCGATGTTCTCCTCGGCGTACTTCTTGGGCAGCGCGGCCAGGAGGTGCTCCTCGGTGAACTCGACGTCGCAGACACACAGCAGTCTGCCCAGGGCGATCATGTTTCCGAAGAGGTCACGGCCGAACTTCTCGACGCCCAACTGAAGGAACGGGATCTCCTCGCCGGTCTCGCCGCGCTTCGTCAGCCCGATGTCGGCGATCACGTAGTTCGCCTTGAGGTGGACGGGGCCGCGGTCGGCCAGCCGGACGACCACGTCGGCGCACTCGACCACGAAGTTCGAAATGGGCTCGCGGTCGTATTCGAGGAACGCCTCGCTCATGCCGCCGCGCACCGACGAGTCGTAGTCGAAGAGGAGCGTGACCTCGTAGCCCATGACCGCAAGCAGGCTGGCCATGGTGTTGCCAATGACGCGGACGCCCTGACCGCCGACTCCGTCGATGACGATTGACTTGGCTGCCATCGGAATCTCCTCGCCCTGACCGCTACTCGCCCGAGCCGTTGCCGGACCCGCCGGCGCCCACTGGCAGCGGCTTGCCCTTGACGATGCCGAGCTGGTGCGACTCCAGATGAGTCGAGCCGGGAGGAGCGGCCTTGTACTCGGTACGATAGTTCTGGAGCATGTCGTTGGCGCTGGCGAACCCGATCCGCCGGCCGTTGTTCTCGATGCACTGGCTGGCCACGTCGACGAACGAGAAGCCGGGCCACTCGATCGCTTCCCTGATCGCCTTGCGCATCGGACCCTGGTGGTAGACGGTCGTCTTGGCGTAGTACGAGTTCGGGTTGGTGTTGACGACGCCCTGCAGGTTGATCGGCGAGTAGGCGGCACCGACCGGCGACGAAATCGTGTTCGTGCCCTGTGGCGTGGTGGGCCCGGTCTGGCCGCCGGTCAGGCCGTAGATCTCGTTGTTGTTGCAGATGACCGTGATGTTCGGGTTGCGGCGGATCGAGTGGAGCAGGTGGTTCCCGCCGATCGAGGCCGTGTCGCCGTCACCCGAGACCACGATCACGTTGAGCTCGGGCCGGACCGTCTTGATCGCCTCGGCGACAGGAAGCGTGCGGCCGTGGAGCGTGTACACGGACTCGAAGTTCATGTAGGCGCCCATGCGTCCGGTGCAACCTATGCCGGTGACCAGGACAGTGTTCGTCTTGTCCAGATTGAGCTCGTCCATGACCGTGGCGAGCTGCTGCATGATCAGGCCGATCCCGCAACCCGGGCACCAGATCGTTGGGAAGAGATCGGTCTTCAGCTTGTCCTTGACTGCCATAGTGGTGAACCTCTTCGGGACGCGGGTCAGCCGACCTTGGCCGGCGACGCAGAAGCTGACTTCGCTGACTTCGGCGACTCTGCAGGCAGCATGTCGATCGCATCGAGACCCTCGCGGATCGCCTCGATGCTCATTCGGCCGCCGAGCAGGGGCACGCGCTCGACACGCCGCAGGAGCATCCGCTCCACGACATTGGCGTACTGCCCATCGCTGCCTTCGATGACGATGATCTTCTTGTAGCGCGCCGCGATCTCGGTGAGCTCCTTGTCGAGAGTGGGCCAGATCCGGATCGGGCGGAAGAGCGCGAAGTGAGCGGCCAGCGGCTGGGCGATGCGGCGGGTGATGCCGAACGCGATGACCAGCGTCTCGGCCTCCTTGTTCCATCCGTACTCGTAGAAGGCGTAGCGCTCGGCGACCTTGAGGCGCTGGTCGCGCGCTTCGTAGTACTGGCGGATGAACTCGTCCGCGTCGGCGGTGGCGGGTTCGCCGTCCGGGTACGTGGCCACACCCGAGAACAGCCGGGTGCTGCCCGACGCCAGCGGTTCAATCGTCCGCGGGACTACCGGCACGTCGATCGAATCGAGGTCGGCGACTTCGTTGAGGTGCCCGAGAAACGCATCCGAGAGGATGATGACCGGGCTACAGCTCTCCTCCGCGGCGTTGAACGAATGGATCGTGTACTCGTAGCATTCGGCGACCGTCGACGGATAGAAGGCGAAGCTGGTGTAGTCGCCGGTCGAGCCGTAGCGCGCCTGGTTGAGGTCACCCTGGCCTGGCATCGTGGGCATTCCCGTCGCCGGCCCGACGCGCATGACGTCGACGATCACGGTCGGGATGCCGACCTTGTGGCCGTATCCGATCGCTTCCTGCATCAGGCTGAAGCCCGGGCCGGACGTGGCGGTGAAGGACTTCGCACCGGCCAGGCTGGCGCCGAGGATGGCGTTTGCGCTGGCGATCTCGTCCTCGGCCTGGAGGAAGCGGAATTCGGGGTGCTTGCTCGCGTACACGGAGGCCTGGGCCAGGATCTCCGACGATGGGCTGATCGGATAGCCGGCGAAGTAGGTCGCGCCGGCGCGGACCGCGCCGAGCAGCATGGCCTCGTTACCCTGGACGAGTCGCTTGGTCATCGGTGTTCCCTGTCCGATCAGGTCGGGTTGTCGCGGTCGACGTCCGGAGCGCTCTCCGTGTCGGTCAGGCCGCGTTGCGGATTGTTGCCGGCCACTGCCGGCCCGCGGGCTACGTCCGGAACGTGCGGCGCGACAGCGTGCGGCGCTGCGGCGTGCCTGGCTGAGGCGGCCTCTTCCAACTCGGTCTCCAGAGGAAGCCGACCGTTCTCGTCACGCTTGGGCAGGACCTCGATAGCGAGGTCAGGGCAGTAGCGTTCGCACAAGCCGCAGCGGATGCAGTCCGTTGCCTCGATGATCGCGTCGTGCGTCAGGAGGAGGCTGTCCTTCGGGCAGATCTCGACGCAGATGTTGCAGCGTTTGCACCACTCGTCCACCCACCGGATGTTGACGTAGTCGACGATCGTTGGGGCGCGGTGTGGTCGTCTTTCGGCGGTGTATGGAGCGATCGTGGCTGATTCTCCAGAGCGGTCGATGTACCCCGTTGGGCTTCGGCTCGTTGAAGTTTACGGAATCGAGCGTTCGAGCGCTGACCTTTGACAGTTCGGCCCGTTGGACGACGCGGCGATCGACTCGATTGGCGCTTGCTACTGGACCCGGAGCACCGTTTTGGCCTTGGCCCAGTGGCGCTCCAGCTGGTAGTAGTCCCGCTCCGGAACGGCAAATATGTGGACGATGACCGCCCCGAAGTCCAGCAGGGTCCAATGCGAGTTGGATCCGCCTTCACGACCGATGGGGCGAACGCCATCCGCTCGCAGCTTCTCCGCGATGCCGTCGCCGATGGCGCCGAGCTGGCGCTCCGAGCCACCGGAGCAGATCACGAAGTAGTCGGCCATCGACGTCAGTTCCGAGACGTCGAGCAGGACGATGTCGGCGGCCTTCTTGTCTTCGGCCGCGTCCACGATCTTGCGGGCGACCTCGAGCGCGCTCAGGCGGGCGCCTCGCTCCCGAAGCGACTCCTCGATCTCGGGCTCGGCCGGCATCTCCGCGGCAACCGCCTCCGCCTCGACGGCAGCCTCCAGCGCGTCGGCCAGGGACTCCTCGACGGCGACGGGCTTGCGCCGCCGCGGCAGGCCGTCGGGGCTGGGGGTCGTTTCGGTCGAGGTCGATGAGTCGGTCACGTCAGGCGGTCCTCCGAGGGTTCTGCGAACGATACAGCCGACGGTCGCGGATGTACGCCTCCACGGCTGCGGGAACGAGATAGCGGATCGAACGGCCGCCGGCCGCGCGACGGCGAACGTCCGACGAGGAGTAAGCGAGCGGCACCGTCTCGACACGCTCGGCCCGAGCCAGGGAAGCCGCTCCGCCTGGGAGCATGTCCGCGAGCTGAGTGGCATCCGGGAGAGGAGCTCCCGGCCGCGCGACCACGGCCAGACGGGCAAGCTCGAGTACCCTGTCCGGCTCGTGCCAGCGGCGCAGGTCCGCCAGAGCCTCAGTCGAGAGGATGAAGTACAGGTCCCGGGCCACTCCCTGGCGAGCGGTTTCGTCTGCCAGCTCCGCCAGGGTGTCGGCGGTGTACGACGGACCGTCTCGCTCGAGCTCGATCTCGCTCAGGGAGAAGTGCTGGTTTCCGGCGATGGCCAGGGCCACCATGGCGGCCCGGTCGGCGGCGGGAGCCAGTTCCTCGTCCAGCTTGTGCGGCGGCTGGGCCGCGGGCACGAACAGCACGCGGTCCAGCGCAAGAGCCTCGCGCACCTGCTCCGCGATCGCGAGGTGGCCGTAATGGATCGGATCGAAGGTGCCGCCCAGGATGCCGACCCGCAGATCGCCCGGATCGATCCAGGGAACCTCCCGGCCAGCCCGGCGAGCCGCCATCGATCGGCCGGTCGTTGGGGGCGTCAACGGTCGTCCCAGCTGTCCGGCTCCCATTCGAGCTCGGTCGAGCCTATGCGGACGGTCACTCCCGGAGTCACACCCTGCCGCCGCAGCTCTTCGTCCACGCCGAGCCGGACCAGCTCGCGCTGGAACCGCTCCGCGGACTCCTCGACCTCGAAGTTGGTCTGAGAGGCGAGCCGCTCGATCTTCCGGCCATGGACCACGAAGACCTCGTCGTCGCGCTCCACGCGGAACGAATCGCCCATGGATTCGATGCGATGGACGACCACGCCGGCCGACCCGGGCGGCTCCTCCATCTCTCCGGCCTCGGGCAGCAATGACGCAACGCGGGCGCGCAGCGCCCCCAGCCCGTCACCGTCGGCGGCAGAGATTGCGACCGCCGGGACGCCCTGGGCCCGGCGCGCCAGCTCGAAGGGCGGCCACGCCTCGGCAGCCTGAGGCTGGTCCATCTTGTTGAAGGCCACCAGCGTCGGCTTCTCGAGCAGCGCGGGGTCGTGGGCCTCGAGCTCGTCGCGGATCACGTTGTAGCTCCACTCAGGGTCGCGGTCGGCCCCGTCGACGACATGGACCAGGATCCGCGTCCGCTCGACGTGGCGCAGGAATGCGTGGCCCAAACCGGCTCCGCTGCTCGCGCCTTCGATGAGGCCCGGCACGTCGGCGATCGTGGGCCGCCGCACGTCACCGTCGCCCAGGTCGAGGACGCCGAGGTTGGGTTCGAGCGTGGTGAAAGGGTAGTCCGCGATCTTCGGTCGGGCCGCCGTCAGCGCCGCGAGCAGCGTGGACTTGCCCGCGTTGGGCAGTCCGACGAGCCCGACGTCGGCGATCAGCCGGAGCTCGAGGCGGATCCATGTCTCCTGGCCCGGCTCGCCCTTCTGAGCGTGGCGCGGAGCCTGGTGAGTCGATGTGGCGAAGTGGACGTTGCCGAGCCCACCCTTTCCGCCGCGGGCCACCATCAGCGTCTGTTCCTCGCCCACGAGGTCGCCGAGCAACTCCCCCGTCGCGTCGTCGAAGACGCCCGTCCCCGGCGGGACCTTGAGGACCAGGTCGTTCCCGGCCTTGCCGTGCATCCGCGCGCCGAACCCGCGGCCACCGGGCGTACCCTTGAAATGGTGGGCGTGGCGGTAGTCGCGCAGGCTGGTCTCGCCCGGATCCACCTTCATGTAGATGGAACCGCCCCGGCCGCCGTCGCCGCCGTCGGGACCGCCGCGAGGCACGTGGGCCTCTCGCCGGAACGTGGCAGCGCCGTCCCCGCCGTCACCGGCGTGCAAGAAGATTCGGACGCGGTCGAGGAACATGGCTCAATTCTCGCATGCGACCGGCTCGCGGCCGAGTCCGGAGAGGCTGACTCGGGCCGGTTGCGTCGTGCGCGGGCCTCGTCGAACCGTGGCGGCAGCGCGCCTTACTAGTCGAGGCTCTTGGTCAGTGTTGCCAGGAACTGGACGTTGTTGTCCGTCTTGGAAAGTCGGTTCAGCAAGAGCTCGATCCCCTCGTTCGTCCCGACCGCGGAGAGCATGCGCCGCATCGTCCAGACCATCTTGAGGACCGGCTCCTCGAGCAGGAGCTCCTCGCGGCGGGTGCCGGAGCGCTGGACGTCGATGGCGGGGAAGATGCGCTTCTCGGCCAGCTTTCGGTCGAGGATGAGCTCGCTGTTGCCGGTGCCCTTGAACTCCTCGTAGATGACGTCGTCCATCCGGGATCCGGTATCGACCAGGCATGTGCCGATGATCGTCAGCGAGCCGCCTTCCTCGATGTTGCGGGCGGCGCCGAAGAAGCGCTTGGGCGGGTAGAGAGCAATCGGGTCGAGGCCGCCGGAGAGGGTTCGTCCGGATGGCGGCAACGCCAGGTTATACGCACGCGCCAGGCGGGTGATCGAGTCGAGCAGGATGACGACATCGCGGCCGGTCTCGACCTGGCGCTTGGCGATCTCGAGCGCCATCTCGGCGACGTGGGTGTGGTTCTCCGTCGGCTCGTCGAAGGTGGAGCTGATGACCTCACCCTTGACCGAGCGGCGCATGTCCGTGACCTCCTCAGGCCGCTCGCCGATCAGCGCGACCATGAGCAGGATCTCGGGGTAGTTGGTGCTGATTCCGTTGGCGATGTGCTTGAGGAGCATCGTCTTGCCGGCCTTGGGCGGGCTGACGATGAGAGCTCGCTGACCCTTGCCGATCGGGTTGACCAGGTTGACGAGACGCTGGCTCAAGTTCTTGGCATCGGTTTCGAGGTTGATGAGAACGTCGGGATGGACCGGCGTCAGATCTTCGAACCGCGGCCGGCGGCGGGCGGTGTCGGGGTCGACGCCGTTGACGCGGTCGACGCGGATCATGCCCCAGTACTTCTCGCCCTCGCGCGGCGCGCGGACCGAGCCGCTGACGCGGTCGCCGATCCGCAGGCCGAAGCGGCGGATCTGGCTGGACGACACGTATACGTCGTCGGGCGTGGGCATCAGGCCGTGGCGGCGCATGAACCCGAACCCTTCCTCGACGATGTCGAGGATCCCGGTCGCGTAGGCATGGCCGGCCAGCTCGCTCTGGCGAACCAGGATTCGGTCGACGAGCTCTTCCTTGCCGGCCGCCTCCTCTTCCATCTCGAGGTCGCGCCCGACGGTTTGAAGCTCGTTGACGGTCATGCCGCTGAGCTCGTTGATATCGAGGTCGCGGTTGTCACCGTCCTGGAAATCGTCGTACTCGGCCATAGGCGCACGTCCGGCGGGGCGCCGGCGAGGGCGGCGGTTGCGAGAACGCTGGTCAGGACCGTTGAGGGGCATGGGGGTTGGCTCGTGTTGGGAAGGTGCCGTGCAGGCGGATCGCGCGGAATCGTTGCGCAGCGGGTGTGCACGGTCGGGGCGACGCGGAGAATACAAGCCGCGGCGGTAGACGTCAATTCCGATCTGGACGCCAGTCCCGGATTTCGGCGTCGAGGGGCCGGTCCGGCACCGCAACATCGCGGCGGCGCGGACTCGCGCTCTGGGTCAGGCCGCTTCCAGCTCGCCTGCGGTGACCGTCAGCCGCCGGGCCGATATGCTCGCTCCCGCACTGGCCAGCGTGACGCAGGCGATCGCCAGCAGATCCGGAAGATGGAGCACCTGGCCCAGCAGCACGAAACCGACGCCCGCGGCAATTGCCGGCTCGAGGCTCATCAGCACGCCGAAGGTCGCGGCCGGCAGCCGCCGCAGCGCGGCGATCTCCGCCGTGTACGGGATGGCGCTGCTGAAGAGGGCGACGACCACCCCGCCGCCAACCGCCAGGGGCGCCGCCAGCAGGGGCCTGATGTCCGAGAACCCGAGCGTCACGGGCAACACGACGGCAGAAGCCACGACCATCGCCAGGGTCAGCCCACGGCCGTCCGGCCAGTATCCCGCCAGGTGGCGCCCGGTCACGATATACAGCGCCCAGCAGAAACCGGCACCGAATACGGCGGCGATGCCGACGGCGTCGTCGGCTAAGAGGCGCCCACCGGCCAGCGTATAGACCCCGGCAGCGGCCAGCGCCACCCAGACGAGGTCGAGCCAGCGACGCGAGCCCAGGACCGCCAGGGTCAGCGGACCTGAGAACTCGATCGTCACGGCCACACCGAGTGGGATGCGCGACAGGGCAACGTAGAAGAGCGAGTTCATCGCTGCGAGGATCAGGCCGAGAACCACGCAAGAAGCCAGGGCCTCGCGCGACGCGCGGCGCAAACCAACTGGCTGGAACGCCAGCAACATCAACGCGCCGAAGACAATCCGCATCGAGACGACGGGCAGCGGCCCGTATTCGTGCAGAAGCGTGGTGGCAACGCCCGCGCCGCACTGCACCGAGAGGGCCCCGGTCAGGATGAGCAACTCCGGTGGCACCGAATCAAGCCGGGGGCGACCCTGCGCCTCGGATGAGGACTCGCTCCCGGGCGAACCATCGGCTGCGATCGCGGGCATGTTGGATTCCGCCGTCATGGAACGGGCGGTCAGACGATCCGGCTAGGCAGTCTTGCCGGCAGCCTGACGAGCGGCCTCCCAGTCCTTCTTGAACTGGACGATGCCCTTGTCGGTCAGCGGGTGGTGGACCATCTGCTGGAGGACCTTGAAGGGCAGCGTAGCGATGTGCGCACCGGCGAGTGCCGACTGGGTGACATGGAGCGGGTTCCGGATCGACGCCGCCAGAACCTCCGTCTCGATCTCGTACAGCGAGAAGACCTCGGCCAGTTCGCGGATGACGGTCATGCCGTCCTGGTTGATGTCGTCGAGCCGGCCGACGAACGGGGATACGATGCTCGCCCCGGCCTTGGCGGCGAGCAGACCCTGGTTGGTGCTGAAGATGAGAGTGCAGTTGGTCTTGATGCCCTCGTCGGCGAATCGGGAGATGGCCTCGAGCCCGTTCTCGCTCATCGCCACCTTGACGACGATGTTCGGCGCGAGCTTGGCGAAATGGCGCCCCTCGTCGAGCATCCCAGCCACGTCGTCCGAGATCACCTCGGCCGACACCGGCCCGGGCGTGATCTTGCAGATCTCCTGCAGGATCGCGTCGTAAGAGCCGCCAACCTTGGCGTAGAGGCTGGGGTTCGTCGTTACGCCGTCGAGAACGCCCCAACGGGCGGCCGTCCTGATTTCTTCTATTTCGGCGGTGTCGAGGAAGATCTTCACGTGGCTGCTCCTGGCTCGTTCGGACGGGCCGTGGCCGCATGGTTCGGAGCCCGCGCTCTTCGCTCGTCCTTCAGCCGGGATCGTACCATCGAGGCCCCCCGACTATGGCGTTAGCGATGGGCGATTGCGAATGGCGGGCAGCTGGGTGGCAACGATGCAGCCCGGCCTTCGGTCATACCCCTCGACCGAAGTGGTGAGATCGCCGCCTCAACCGGCGCTCCGGCCTGTGCCGCTCGACTTCACCATGCTTCGCGAGCTTGAAATCGTCGCTCGTCCAAGAGACGAATTAGCGAACGAAATGGTTCGGTCCGGGCGAAAGTCGTTTTCGGCGAATGAGTTGGCTACTCGCCCGGTGCCGCGCCGAGCAACTCTCCACTGTGCGGGACGAGGCGGACCGGCCGGTGGAACTCGGGCGCACGGCCCTCCGAAAGAGCCACTGCGGATCCGATGAAGCCGTCGAACAGCGGGTGTGGGCGGTCCGGGCGGCTCCGGAATTCCGGGTGGAACTGGCTGGCAACGAACCAGGGGTGGTCCTTGAGCTCGACGATCTCGACGAGCCGGCCGTCGGGCGACTGGCCCGACAGCACCATGCCCGCGGCCTCGAGGAGCGATCGGTAGCGGTTGTTGACCTCGAAGCGGTGCCGGTGGCGCTCGTAGATGAGCTCCGTGCCATACACGGCCGCAGCCTTCGAGCCGGGTGTCAGGCGAGCCGGGTAGAGGCCCAGGCGCATCGTGCCGCCCTTCTCCTCCATGGTCCGCTGGTCGGGCATGAAATCGATCACCGGATGCTCGGTGAACATGTCGAACTCGGTAGAGTTAGCGTCCTCGGTTCCCAGGACGTCTCGAGCGAATTCGATCACGGCACATTGCAGGCCAAGGCACAAACCGAGGTACGGCAGCAGATGCTCGCGGGCGTATCTCGCGGCCATGATCTTGCCTTCGATACCGCGATGCCCGAACCCGCCGGGGACGACGATCGCGTGCACCCCGCCCAGCAGCTCCTCGACGGATTCGCGAGTCAGCAGCTCCGAGTCGACCCAGCGGATCTTGACGTCGACTTCGTGTGCCCAGCCCGCATGCTTGAGCGACTCAGTCACCGAGAGGTATGCGTCCGGCAGCTCGATGTACTTGCCGACCAGAGCCACGTCGAGCGTGGGCTTGGGCCGCTTGATCAGGTCCACCAGCTCGGTCCATGACTGCAGATCAGGCGGCTGGGCCGATTCCTCGAGACCCAGCTCGCGGACGAGCAGCGCGCCGAGCCCGGCGGCCTCGAACATGAGCGGCACTTCATAGATCGTCGATGCCGTTTCCGCCGGGATCACCGCCTCGCTGGCGACGTCCGTGAACAGGGCGATCTTGTCGCGGATCTCCTGGCTGACTGGATGGTCGGACCGGAGGACGATCACGTCCGGCTGGATGCCGATGCCACGCAGCTCCTTGACCGAGTGCTGGGTTGGCTTGGTCTTGAGCTCGCCCGTGGCCGCCAGGGCGGGCAGCAGGGTGACGTGGACGTAGACGACGTTGCGCCGGCCGACGTCTTTGCGCATCTGGCGGATCGCCTCGAGGAACGGCAGCGATTCGATGTCGCCGACCGTGCCGCCGACTTCGACGATCACCACATCCGGGCGACCGTCGCGAGCGAGCTGCTGGATCCGCTCTTTGATCTCGTTGGTGATGTGCGGGATGACCTGGACCGTGCCACCAAGGTAGTCGCCGCGGCGCTCTTTGCCGATGACGGCCTGGTAGATGCGGCCGGTCGTGACGTTGGAGAGCTGGGACAGGTTCTCGTCGATGAAGCGTTCGTAGTGACCAAGGTCCAGATCCGTCTCGGCGCCGTCGTCGGTGACGAAGACCTCGCCGTGCTGGTAGGGGGACATAGTCCCGGGGTCGACGTTGATGTACGGATCGAGCTTCAGGACTGAAACGACCAAACCACGGGCCTTGAGAAGCCGCCCGATAGACGCGGCGGTGATTCCCTTCCCCAGAGAGGACGTGACCCCTCCGGTCACAAAGACATACTTCGCCATCGCGCGCAGCTCCTCCGGGGGTTTTTCCAATTCTACGGATGAGGAGGGCTTATCGCAAACCGGTCGCGTTCAGCGAGTCCGTCAAGGGTAGTCGAGCACGGCCGCGGGCCAGCGGCGGGGCTACGAGGCGCGTCAGCGGCGGGGCTACGAGGCGCGTCAGCGGCGGGCCACCGGGTTGGTCCGGCCGTGGCCCCACAGTTCGGGGCCGCAGATGAACGGCTTCGGCACGTGGCGCGGTATGGCGCCCGCCTCGGTTCGCCACGCCTCGACCGTCGCGTCGAGCCACTCGCGCAGCTCGGCGAAGTCGTGCCACTCGGTGAACGACCAGCCTTCCTTCCGGCACAGCGCGATGAGGGCGCGTTTGGCGAAGATCACGTCCGAATACGCGGCGGCGTAGCGGTCACTTTCGCCATCGCCGACGAACGCGACAGTCCGGCCGGCGGCTTGATGAGCCAGCACCCGCTGCCGCTTGCATGTCCCACAGACCAGGCAGTCGGGGTGACCGAACGGGAATGTCATCGATGCCTGGCGGCCGTCGAAGGTTGTCCTGGCGGTGACGACGGGGATCTCCGGAACGCCCATGCGAGTGAGGGCCGGCTCGATGTAGAAGCCGAAACCGTCGCTGACGACCTCGATGGGGATCTCCAGCTCCAGGGCTCGGGCTACGAACGGACGGAACGTGGGGTCGTGCGGTTGGGCTTCGGCCAGGGCCACGACCGCGTCCGGGGAGCCGGGGAGCAGCTTCACCTGGCTCTCGAAGAGCGTTCGCGACCCCACCTGGCCTAGGTCGTACAGCGCGTCGTCGTGCGCGTACCGCTCACCGATGAACGTGTAGAGGATCCTGTCGGCGACGTCGGTCTGGGCGATCGTGCCGTCGTAATCCACCAGGATCGCGAGCGGCGGCTGGCCCCGGCGAAGCGGCGGGACGGGCACCGGCGCCGGCGCAGCGGCTTCGCCGCCGGCGCGTCCGGTTCGGTGGAGTGGCATGGCGGAGAGGATACCCGCCGCGAACGGGATCGACCCGAGCGCGATCAGGGCTGGGGCGACTCCGGGTCCGCCTCCCGGCTCGCTGCGGCGCCGCCGCGCAGCTAGTTTCCGCGGTCTACCGATGGGGGCGGTACCAAGTTGGACCGTGGCACACATTGGGACCGGGTGGCGCCCAAACACCGCGTTCCGGAGCACGCTGAGCGTCGCTGCGCGCTGTTTGGGCCTCTGGGCCGCGCCCGAACACGAATCGTGCGCAGAACAATGCGCATGGCACCGCCGCCATCGGTATCTCGCAGAAGTGCGCCGGCGTCTCAGGTCATAGGCACGCGGGCGGGACCCAGCCGCGACACAAGGATGCCCACCACGATGACAGCGCCGCCGATGAGTTGGCCGAGCACGATCACCTCTCCAAGGAAGATCGCGGCGAGGATCAGCGCAAAGGCCGGAACGAGGAATTGGAACAGCATGGTTCGGGCGGGACCGAGGATCTTGACCGCCTCGAACATAACCACGTTGGCCGCGGCCGCCGGAACGAGAGCAGTGAATAGGACCAGGCCCACGGTGCCGGCGCCGACCCGCGACGTATCGAACGTGGCTGCCTGCCACAGCGCGAAGGGCAGCATGCCGAGGCAACCCAGGCCGATGGCCCACGTGGCGGTCTTCAATGGGGAGTGGCGGCGCAGGACCGGCGTCCCAAAGGCCACATAGCAGGCCCAGCAGACGGTTGCCACGAACGTCATCACGTCGCCGGCGGAGGCGCCGGTGAAGCCGAAACCATGCGTCACCCAGACCACACCCACCGCTCCCGAGAGCGCGATCGTCGCACCGGCGACCTTCGGCCTCGAGAGCGTATCCGACCCAATGGCCGCAGCAATCAGCATCGTCGAGACGGGCGTGGCCGCGGTGATAAGCGCGGAGTTGGCCGCGGTCGTCTGTCCCAACGCGGTCGCCCAGAGATCCTGATACAGCCCGAAGCCGGCCAGGCCGAGAAGGAGCAGAGGCACGATGTCGCGTCGCGGCAGGCCGACACTTCCCTCGCGCCAGCGCAAGACCGCCAGGAGAACCAGGAAGGCCGTCGCGAACCGGGCGAACGCGAAGAGCACAGGCGGCATGGCCACCAGGGCGGCCTTGACGGCGACCACGTTCGCGCCCCAGGAAGCCATTACCAGCACGACGCCAATCTCGGCGAGATAGCGAGTCCCTGCTGCAGGATGTCGCGGGCGTGCGGATCTATCCAACTCGGACGCGGCAGCGATGGCTTGCTCCTGCATCTGCGGGTCGGACGGCAGTGGTAGGTCGGACGGGAGTGGCAGAAGCCGCTCGCGGGGCTTGGTCACGCCCGGAAAAGGCGATCGCCCGGACCTTGCGGCCCGGGCGACATTCCAATGGCTGGAGTCGCGTTGTGGGTCAGACGTTCTCCTGATCGAGCTCGAGCGACTCCTCGTCACCCTCCTCGGTCAGTTTCAGCCAGACGAAGAGGCCGGCCAGCACCAGCAACGGAATGACGACGAGCGCGGCGAGCACGACCAGCAGGAACGTCGCCAGGATCTTTACGAGCTTCATGGTCCATCCTCCTACCGCCTGCCGCCGCTCCCGGGCTCAGGCGCCCGGCTAGGGCTTGGCCTTTTCGCCTCTGAGGGCCGGGGCCTGGGCGACCATCGCCTCGACCTCGTCCCGTGTGAACTCGGCAATGACGTGCCGGCTGCCTGTCTGAGTCGACATCAGGAGCCGCAACACAAACGCGCCGTCTTGCTCGAAGAAGAAGACATCGCGCGGCTTCTGTTCGTCGACGTATCGGCCGACAACGCGGAACGCCTGCTCATAGTAGCCCGCCTGACCCCAAGTGGCCGCACGTTGCGGATCGCCGCGGCGGGCGTGTCCCTCTTCCATGAAGCGGGCGATGTCGTCGTCCAAGAAGGTGAAGGTTTCCTTGCTCTGCTGGCCGACCTGTTCGGACCACGTCCCAGAGGAGGCAGTCTCCACCACCAGACCCTGGACGATGAGACCGTCCGGCGCCTCGACGACCATGACCTCGTGCATGCCGCGCTGGTCGAGAAAGGCCCCGATCGACCGCAGGACCTCCTCGAAGTCCTGGCGCGGACTCCCGTCGTAGATCCGCATCTGGATTCCTCGCGCTCCGCCGACCTCTGGGTTGGACTGTCGGCCGGGCCCTGCCGGGCAGGTCTCGCCCGACCCTCGGATTTTCGCTGCCCGTCGGTCGAGTGTACCAGCCGCCCACGCCCTCGCAAGGCTCTGCTACAGGAACGTACGCCGGTCCCACCTCTTACATCTGCGGGTACGAGAGCACGGAGCCGTAGAATGGCGTCGTGATCGGGCCGGGAGCGCCGACCGAGATGGGGTCGCCGCCATCCAGCCCGCCCGGGAACCGAGCCTCGGTTGCTGCCGGGCTCGCTCCGGGACTTCGGGAGAGGACGAATAGGGCTCGGCAGGCGCGACCTGCGCGGCCACCTATCGCGGCACTGCCGCTCAGACGGCGCATCGGGTCATCGCGCCGGCAAGGAGAGTTGGAAACGGAATGACGGAAGCGGCCGGGGATCTCGACCAGCTGGCGATCGACACGATCCGCACGCTGTCCATTGACGCGGTGCAGAAGGCCAACTCCGGCCACCCGGGCGCGCCGATGGGCATGGCCCCGATGGCCTACACGCTGTGGACCCGCTTCTTGCGCCACGCCCCAACCGCTCCGGGCTGGCCGAACCGAGACCGCTTCGTTCTGTCGGCCGGTCACGCCAGCATGCTTCTCTACTCCCTGCTCTACCTGACCGGCTACGGGCTCACCCTCGAGGATCTCGAGTCGTTCCGGCAGTGGGGCTCTCGGACGCCCGGCCATCCCGAGCACGGCCCGACACCCGGTGTCGAAGCCACGACCGGCCCGCTCGGCCAGGGCGTCGGGAACGCCGTCGGCATGGCGATCGCCCAGCGACGCCTGGCACAGGAATTCAACAGGCCGGGCCACGACCTGATCGACCACGCCATCTACGCCATCTGCTCCGACGGCGACCTCCAGGAGGGCGTCGCGGCCGAGGCGGCCTCTCTCGCCGGTCACCTCCGCCTGGGCAAGCTGGTGATGCTGTACGACGACAACAGGATCCAGCTCGACGGCCCCACGAGCATGGCGTTCTCCGAGAGCGTGCTCGAGCGTTTCGACGCCTACGGTTGGGACACGGCTTCGGTAGAGGACGGCAACGACATCGAGGCCATAGGGGCGGCCATCGCCGCGGCCAAAGCGGACGAGCGACCCAGCCTCATAGCCGTCAGGACGCATATCGGCTACGGCGCTCCCACCAAGCACGATTCGCAGAAGGCGCACGGGGCGCCGCTCGGCGAAGACGAGGTCCGCGGTGCAAAGCTGTCCTACGGCTGGGATCCGGACAAGCACTTCTTCGTCCCCGACTCCGCGCTGGACGTCTTCCGTGCCGCCGTCCCGGCGGGCGAGAAGCTGGTGGCAGAGTGGAACGAGCGGTTGGCTCGCTACCGCAGAGACTTCCCGGCCGAGGCCGCGGAGCTGGACCGCCGCTGGAGCCGCCGGCTGCCCGACGCCTGGGCAAGCGGCCTCACGACATACGCCGCCGGCGAAGGCGTGCCGACTCGCAAGGCCAGCAGCGAGGCGATAAACGCGCTGGCCGGCAGATTGCCGGAGCTCTTCGGCGGTTCGGCCGACCTCTCTGAATCCAACCTCACCGACGTTGCCGGCGGAGGCTTGTTCGAGCCGGCCGAGGCAGGCGGCCGCAACATCCGCTTCGGCGTCCGCGAGCACGGCATGGGCTCGATTGCGAACGGCATCGCGCTCTATGGCGGCTTCATCCCGTACGCGGCCACGTTCCTTACCTTCAGCGACTACATGCGCGGGGCGGTCCGCCTGGCGGCGTTGAGCTGCCTGGGAGTCATCTACGTCTGGACCCACGACTCGGTCGCGCTCGGCGAGGACGGGCCGACGCATCAACCGGTGGAGCACGTGGCGGCGCTCCGGGCGATCCCCAACCTCGACGTCATACGGCCAGGCGACGCCAACGAAGCGGCGGCGGCGTGGTGTTGCGCAATCGAGCGCCGTAACGGCCCCACGGCGCTGATCCTGACCCGCCAGAAGTTGACGACGATGGCCGGCACGGCCGAGAAGGCCCGCGACGGCGTGGCGCGGGGCGGATACGTCCTCCGCGACGCCTCCGGCGATGCCGCGAATCCGGACCTGATCGTCATCGCCACCGGTTCGGAGCTCGAGCTGGCATTCGGCGCGGCGGAGTCGCTGGAGCGGGAGGGCATCCGAACCAGAGTCGTGAGCCTGCCCTGCTGGGAACGCTTCGAGGCTCAGGATGCGGCTTACCGAGAGTCCGTTCTGCCGCATTCCTCCCGCAAGCGAGTCAGCGTCGAGGCCCTGAGCCCGTTCGGCTGGGAACGCTATGCCGGCACGGACGGGGCGATCGTCGGCATCGACCATTTCGGAGCGTCGGCACCGGGCGACGAGATATTGCGCCGCTTCGGGTTCACAGTCGATCGAGTGGCCGAGATCGGCCGGAAGGTCGTGCGCGACGGCTTCAGCGGGCGCGTTCGAACCGCCGAACACGGACCGGAAAGCTGCTGAGGAGCGAGATGAGGATCGCATTTGCGGCCGACCACGCGGGCTTCGAGCTCAAGGCCGAGTTGCTCGACCGCCTGCGGCCGCTGGGGCACGAACTGGTGGACCTCGGCGGCGATGGCTCGAACCCGCAAGACGACTACCCTGACTACGCCCGGGCCCTGGCCCTGGCGATCCTCGACGGTCGGGCCGATCGCGGCATACTCGTGTGCGGCAGCGGCGTCGGTGCCTCGATCGCGGCATCGAAGATGCCCGGAATACGGGCCGGGCTCTGCCACGACACCTACTCCGCCGGCCAGGGTGTCGAGCATGACGACATGAACGTGCTGGCTCTGGGAGCCCGCGTGATCGGCGTGGAGACGGCCGTCTCGTGCGCCGAGAGTTTCCTTGCGGCACGATTCAGCGGGGCCGCTCGCCACGTCCGCCGCGTCGGCAAGATCAGAGCCATCGAGAAGGAAGCCGCCCGCATGGAGCGGCCCGGTTAGTCCACCACGACCGGCGATCGCACCAAGCTCGGTCGGTCGCAGCAACGCTCCAGCCAAACATGAGGCCTCAGCAATGACCGAACCGACAGCTGCCCGTTCCCTCGCTCTGAACCTCACGCTCGCAGACGCGAAGCTGGATGAGGCGTTGGCCGCGGCACGCGACCGGGCCGTCACTGAGGATTGGGCCGAGCGGGCGATCGGCCGGCGCGACCCATCGGTCTGGAGCAAGGAAGAGGTCGTCCAGCGGGCTGTGGCCACGCGCCTTGGCTGGCTCGAGGCGCCGTTCCACTTCGCCGACGAGACGGCCGAGCTCAAGGCATTCGCGGGCGAGCTTCGCGCCGAGGGCTTCAGCACTGCCGTCCTCGGCGGTATGGGCGGCAGCAGCCTGGCGCCGGCGCTGCTGACCCACGTCTTCGGTTCGTCCGCGGACGGCATCGCGGTCCGCGTTCTCGACTCCACGGACCCGGCCGCGGTCAGTTCGGTCCTCGACGACCTGGACCCGCTGACGACTCTGTTCATCGTCTCCACCAAGTCCGGGACAACGGCCGAGTCGCTCTCGTTCCAGGCCTACCAGTGGGCCCGCATCGCCAGGGCGCAGGAAATGGCCGGCGTCTGGCCGGCCGAGCCGGGCAACTTCATGGCCGCGATCACCGACCCAGGCAAGAGCCTGCGGTCGATCCCCCACCACGACCACCTGCGCGAGGTCTTCCTCAACCCGCCGGACGTGGGCGGCCGCTATTCCGCGCTGACGTATGTGGGACTTGTGCCCGGCGCGCTGCTGGGGGTCGAACTCGACACTCTGCTCGACAAGGCCCGGGCGATGGTCGATGCCTGCACGGTCTCGGATCCGGCCGCGAACCCCGGCTTGGCCCTGGGTTTGGCGATGGGTGTCTTCGCCCGTGAAGGGCGCGACAAGCTGACATTCGTCATCGACCGCGAGCTGGCCGCCTTCGGGCCGTGGGTCGAGCAGCTGATCGCCGAGTCGACCGGCAAGCACGGCGTCGGCGTGGTACCGGTGGACGGAGAGCCGCTGGGCACCGTCCCGGCATACGGCAACGACCGGGTCTTCGTCCGCATCGCGCTGACCGGCTCCGCCGGTCCGGAGCCATCGATCGGCACGAACGTCGACGCCCGCCTGGCGAAGCTCGCCGCCGCCGGTCATCCGGTCATCCGTATCGACGTCGGCTCGACGATCGAGATAGGCGCCGAGTTCGTTCGCTGGGAGATTGCCACCGCCTTCGCCGGCGCCGTCCTGGGCATCGACCCGTTCGACCAGCCCAACGTCGAGGAAGCGAAGACGAACACCCGCGCCGTTCTGGCCGGGTTCGAGTCAGGTGGGAGCGCGGCCGAGGATGCGGCGTCGGCACTCGGCGTCGCCGATGAGAAGGCCCTATCCGCGGCCATCAAGGCGCACCTCGCCAACCTGGTCCCGAATGGCTACGCCTCGATCCAGGCGTACATTGCCCAGACGCCGGCGCGCGATGCGGCCCTGGCCGCGATCCGAACCCAGCTCCGCGACAGGACCCATCGGGCCACGACCGTCGGGTACGGACCTCGTTTCCTGCACTCCACAGGACAGCTCCACAAGGGCGGCGCCCCGATCGGCTGGTTCCTGCAGCTCGTGGCCGAGCACCCCGATGATCGCGAGATCCCCGGTCAGGCCTATACCTTCGGCCAGCTGATCGGCGCCCAGGCTATCGGAGATGCCCGGACGATCGAAGCCCACAAGCTCCCGATCCTGAGAGTTAATCTCGGCGGCGACCCGGACACTGGGCTGGCCGCGCTCGGTCGGGCCCTGGCCGCGGCGCTCGGGGAGGCGTGACGCAGATGGACCTGGGCTTCGTCGGACTCGGCCGGATGGGCGCCAACATGGTCCGCCGCCTGCTACTCGACAAGCACCGGATCGTCGCCTACAACCGGACCGCCGAGAAGACCCGCGAGATCATGGCCGAGGGAGCGGAGGGCGCCTTCTCGCTACAGGAGCTCGTCGGGAAGCTCGAACGGCCGCGTGCCGTGTGGGTCATGGTCCCGTCCGGAGACGCCACGGAGTCCATGATCGACGAGCTGCTGAAGGTCCTGGAGCCGGGAGACACGATCGTCGACGGCGGCAACAGCAACTTCCACGACACCGTCCGCCGCCACGACAAAATCGCCTCGGCCGGCCTCGACTTCATCGACGCCGGGACGTCGGGCGGGATCTGGGGCCTCGAGATCGGGTATTGCCTGATGGTCGGCGGCGAGCCCGAGCCCGTGAAACGCCTCGAGCCGATCTTCCGCTCGCTGGCTCCGGCGGACGGCTACCTCCACGCGGGCGGCCCGGGTGCCGGGCATTACGTGAAGATGGTCCACAACGGCATCGAGTACGGCCTGATGCAGGCCTACGCCGAGGGCTTCGAGATCCTCCACGCTTCGGAGTACAAGCTCGATGTGGCGGCCATCTCCGACCTCTGGATGCACGGATCGGTGGTGCGGTCATGGCTCCTGGAGCTTGCCGCCTCGGCATTCTCGCAGGACCCGGAACTGGCTCACCTCAAGGGCTGGGTAGCGGACTCGGGCGAGGGGCGCTGGACAGTTCAGGAGGCCATCGACCGGGACGTCCCCGCGCCGGTCATCACCCTCAGCCTGCTCAACCGGTTCCGATCGCGCCAGGAGGACAGCTACCAGGCTAAGGTGTTGGCGGCGCTCCGCAACGAGTTCGGCGGTCACGCCGTGAAGACCGAGTAGCCATGATCGACACAGCTGCGAATCCACTCCCGACCCTCGGGGCGACCGCCCGATGAGCCCACCTCGAGCGCCCAGCGCGCCACCCCCGGCCCGCACCGCACGCCAGCTCCGCGAGGCGGCCACGGCCGCCCGTCGACGCGCGCGGTCCGACGCCGACGTCAACCCCCTCCGGCAGGGGCTCCGCCTGGAGCGGGTGCCGGATCCGTGCGCCTTTGTCCTCTTCGGTGCCACGGGCGACCTCGCCCATCGCAAAGTCGTGCCGGCGATCTACCAGCTGTGGCGCACCAACCTGCTGCCTGCCGAATTCAGCCTGGTCGCGGTCGCTCGCCGGCCGTATTCCAGCGAGGCGTTCGCAGCGGAGCTGCGGGCCTCGCTGGAGAAGTACTCCCGAGTCCAGCCGATAGACGAAGCCTCCTGGTCCGAGCTGGCCAAGCGAATCACCTACCAGCAGCTCGACTTCTCGGACGACGCCGGGTTCGACCGGCTGGTCGAGGCGCTGGACAGGCTCGACGCGAAATGCGGCACGGCCGGCAACCGGCTCTTCTACCTCGCAACCCAGCCCTCGCAGGTCACCGAGATCGTGCGCCAGATTGGCCGTGTCGGGCTGGACCACGAGGTCCGCGGGGCGGGCTGGCGGCGCGTGATCGTCGAGAAGCCGTTTGGACGCGACTTCGAATCGGCCCGCCACCTCAACCACGAGGTGAACAAGGTCTTCCGCGAATCGCAGGTCTATCGCATCGACCACTACCTGGGCAAGGAGACCGTCCGCAATCTGCTCGTCTTCCGGTTCGGTAACGGCATCTTCGAACCGGTCTGGAATCGCAGTTTCGTGGACCACGTCCAGATCACAGTGGCCGAATCGATCGGCGTCGAGAACCGCGGCGCTTTCTACGAGGAAACCGGCGCCAGCCGCGACATCCTCCAGAACCACCTCCTGCAGCTGATGACCCTCGTCGCGATGGAGCCGCCGTCTTCGTTCCAGGCCGATGCGCTGCGCGACCAGAAGCTCCAGGTCCTGCGGGCGATCGCGGCCCCGGACGCCGAGCACGTCCGCCGGAACGTGGTCCGCGGTCAATACGGCCCCGGCTGGGTCCAGGGCGAGCCCGCCCCCGGCTACCGCGAGGAGCCCGAGGTCGATCCGGAGTCCGAGACCGAGACCTACGTCGCGGGCCGGTTCGAGATCGACGATTGGCGCTGGAGCGGCGTCCCGTTCTACCTGCGCGCCGGCAAGCGACTTCCGAAGCGCGCTACCGAGATCGCCATCCAGTTCAAGGAGACGCCACTGCGACTCTTCCGTGAGTCCGCCGGCGACCCCACGCCCAACGTCCTGGCGATGCGTATCCAGCCCGACGAAGGGATCATGCTCCGCTTCGCGGCCAAGGTGCCGGGGTTGGGTCTGGACGTACGGACCGTAAACATGGACTTCGCGTACGACACGTCATTCGTGGTCGACTCGCCCGACGCCTACGAGACGCTGATCCTCGACGCGCTGCTGGGCGACGCCTCGCTGTTCACCCGATCGGACGAGGTCGAGGCCGCCTGGGCCGTGGTCACGCCGATCATCAACGCCTGGTCCGAGATGCAGGCGCCGCATTTCCCCAACTACGCCGCCGGATCGTGGGGGCCCGAGCCGGCCGACGAGCTGATGGAACGGGACGGCAGACGGTGGCGAAGGATCTGACCGCGCCGCGTCCACTGGCCCGCTCCGTCTCGGAGATCGAGGGCCAGCTGGGCAAGCTGTGGGCCCGCGCCGCCGTCGCCAGGGCCGAAGCGGCGAAGGCCGAGGTGGCGCTGGTCGCCGCCCAGGCCGAGGCTGCGGCTCGAGCCGCAGCCTCGCTGGCCGCCGCCGGGGAGACGATCGATGCCGCCGCCCACCACGTCGCGGCCCGCACCAGCGTTTTGAACCTGGTCGTGCTGGCCGGCGACAGCCGCACGGCGGAGCGGTGCGCGGCCACCATCACCGCGACGGCCAGCCGCCACGCATCACGGTCGCTGATCCTCTCCGCACAAGATACCGGGGGGGCAGCGGGTATCGAGGCTCGGATCGAGGCGCTGTCGCTGACCACGGCCGACGGCCGAGCCGAGACCGGGGCCGAGACCATCTACGTCACGGCACGGGGCGAGACCGGCAACCACCTGGCTTCGATCATCGTGCCGCTGCTCGTGCACGATCTCCCCGTCGCGATGTGGATGCCGAACGACCCGCCGTTCGGCACCCATCGGGCCGATCGCCTGTTGCCCATCGCCGACCGGCTGATCGTCGACGGGTCGGACTGGTCCGGTGACGGCCTCGACCTCTTGGACAAGCTGGCGGTGGTCGCCGAAGAGCGCCGCCTGGTGGTCGCGGATTGGGCGTTGCTTCGGCAGTCCCGGTGGCGCGAGGCCATGGCATCCATGTACGACCTGCCGGACTTGCGGCCGCATCTCGGGGCGGTCCGCCGCATCGACGTGGACTACGCCGCAGCCGCTCCGGGAGACCCAGGCTGGACGACCAACGTGGTCCGGCCGCTCTACCACGTCGCCTGGCTGGCGTCGCGACTGGGGATGACCGTGGTCGCTCCGCTGAGCCGGGCCGAGCGCGGGCGGCGGCTCGCCACTCTGCGTCAGCGGGACCACGCGGTGGAGGTCGTCCTGCGGCCTGTCTCGTCCGATCTCGGGCCGGGCTCGACCGCTCGGGTGGAGATAACGTCCCGACTGCGCGGCGCGGAACTGATCGGCCGGGTTGCCGCCGACGATCGGACCGTCAACGTATCGGTGTATGACGACGGCCGCGAGCGGATCCGGCGCAGCTATGCCGCGCCACGCCTCTCCGACGTCGATCTTCTGGCTCGTGCCGTGGAGGAAGGTGCCTCCGACCCTGTCGCGGTGGGCGCGCTGGCCATGGCCCATCGACTTCTAGGCGTAGATTCGGGTTCTCACAAGGCCGGATCCAACGGGCAGGCGCGGCAGAACGCCGGGCGGCCACTCGAGGACCGGGGCAACGGCTAGTTCAGGATCGGACCCACCCGCCCGGTACAGGAGCCAGGACAATGAGCGAGCAGGAGCCTGACCTCGCGCCGCGGGCCGAGGTGATGTCCGGCACGACGGTCGCTGCGCTGCCTGCTCCCAACAAAGGCGAACCCGAAATCGTTGTGGCCGCGAGCCCGGACGATGCGGCCCGAGAGGCGGCTGAGATGATCGCGGCGGCGCTCGTCGCCGCCGTCGACAGGCGCGGTCGGGCCGATTTCTGCACGACCGGCGGCAACACGCCGATCCCGATCTACCGGTTTCTGTCGCAGTCGCCCCTGGTAGATCGGATCCCCTGGGCAAACGTCCACGTCTGGTGGGGCGACGACCGCTTCGTGCCCCGCGGCCACCCCGAGTCGTGCGTCAGCTCCTTCGATGACGTTCTGCTCGGTGGCGCGGGATCGACCGGCGGCGCACCCGTGCCGTCGGCCAACATCCACCCCTTCCCGACGGACCGCGCCCTCGCCGAATACCGAGACACCCACTGGTGCGCGGCCCGATACGCAGAGGAGCTCGCCGCTCACCTGCCGCTCGTCGAGGGCAATTGGCCGGCCTTCGACCTCATCCTTGTCGGTGTAGGCAACGACGGTCACGTGCTGTCGTGCTTCCCGGGTTCGCCGGCGCTGGACAGCATGGCCTGGACGATGGGCGTGCCGGCGCCGGCACACATCGGGCCGCATTTGCCGCGCGTGACCATCAATCCGCGGCTCCTCGAAGCGGCGCCGGTTCTGGTCGTTACCTACGGCACGGCCAAGGCCGAGGCGATCGGTCATGTGTTCGGGGAGGTCAGAGACGGCCGCCGCTGGCCGGTCCAGCGCACTCGCCGGACCGGCGCGATCTGGATCGTGGACGAGGCCGCCGCGACGGGGATCCCGACCGGCATGCGCGGTATCGATCGGGATCGCCCGCACCGCTAACAACTCAACGGCCGATACCCGCTGGAATCAGAAGGACCGCCGCTCCGAAGAGCGGCGGTCCCTGTGCGTATGCAGCGAGTGACTGGTTCGCCGGTTACGCGATATCGGCCGCCTCGAACTTGGTCTTGCTCATGAACCAGAAGAAGATGACGGCACCCGTGGCCGCAAAGCCAAGAAGGCTGAGGTTCAGGATCGGATAGGAGAGGCTGGGGTTCGAGCCGCTGACCAGGGCGCCGGGGATGCCGCCCAGGTTGGCGATCGAATTGAGAGAGTCCACCTGGTCGCCTGCCTCGACGCCGTATATCTGCGGAATGATGTAGAGCATCGATGCCACCACGAGGAGCACCGAGACGATGCGGAAGGTCTTCGGGTCGTCGTCGGAATCGCCGGTCAGCTTGGCCAGAAGCGCCCAGAAGAGCACAAGCGCCGCGATCGGAGCCGTGATCGGCACGGCCAGGTCGGCGCTCATGTAGACGTTCGGGAAGAGGAAGATGGCGCTCAGGGCGAAGGTCACGACGAGCAGGCCGTCGCGAATCAGGACGTAGCTGAGCCACCATACGTCGCCGCCGAACCGCAGGGTCAGGCCCTGCAGATAGCGAATGACGTACGGGCGGGCGAAGTGGAGCGCCAGGGTGAAGGCCCACAGGATCGGCAGTATCGCCGCGACCGACAGGATCAGCCAGTACTGCGCGCCCTGGACGAAAGCTTGCTGGTCAGACATGGTGATCTCCTAGCTCTGGGCCGCGGGCTGGGAGGCAGCGCCGGCATCGCTCTTGCGCGGGGCCGACCCGGCAAGACGGAGGTTGTAGAAGACGGCTACAAGACCCATGACCCCCACGAGGAAGCCGGACAGGTAGCACAGTGCAAGGGCGATCGTCTGGTTCTGCGAGCTGACCAGGACGGAGGCCAGCTGGTTGGAGATGCTGCTGCCCACGGTCGTGACCTGCGTCCCGAGGAGATACGGCACCAGGTACAGGGTCGCGCCGGCACCGATCAGGAACGTCTGGGCGTTGAAGCTGCGCGGGTCGGCATCGGCCCTGGTCATCAGCTTGAGCAGCAGCGCCCCGAAAGCGAAGACCGCCGCCAACCCGCCGGTGATCGGCAGATCGTTGTTCTTGACGACGTCCGGGTAGAAGAAGATTAAGCTGCCCAGGAAGACCTGGAGAAGGAAGATGTCTCGCATCCCGACGTAGATCGTCCACCACAGGTCGGCGCCGAGCCGTAGGGTGAACTTGCGGGTCAGGGCGAGCATATAGGGCCTCGCCAGGTGCAGTGCGACGGCGAGCAGCCACAGGGCTACCAGGGCGGCGGCGATCGTCCCTTCGACGAACTGCTCGGCTGCGCCGAATGCTGCGGAATCCATCAGTCGCGACCTCCTGAGATCGACGGAGGAGTGCTCGCCGAAGCGGCGAGATTGGGCCGGCCGCCAACCGCCGGCGGTGGTTCGTTGGGCTGGGCACCTGGGCCGTCCCTCGGCCCGCGCCCCGACTGGACATGCACGGTCTCGCAGCGGTACACGGCATCGCACCGGAAGCAGCGCGACGCTTCCGCTCTTGCCGCGGCCGGCTCGAGGCTCGGTTGCGTGGCGGCAAAGGAGCCAGGCGTGTAGGCCGGCAACTCCATGCCGACGCGCGGCCGCGTGGCCAGGTCTACGGTCAGAACCGGTTCGGGAGCCTTGGGCACCCGGACGCTGGCCATGATCTCGGCCTCGCCGTTCTTGCTGCCGGAGAGGTATTCGTGGATCGAACCGGCGGCGCGGCGACCCGCGCCGACGGCATGGATGATCGTCTTGGCGCCCGAAACGACGTCGCCTCCAGCGAAGACGCCCTTGCGACCGGTAGCCAGGCCGGAGTCCGCCACGATCCCGGAGAAGCCGCTCGTCTCGATACCGGCACCGGGGGGCAGGATGGAAGGGTCGGGCTCTTCGCCGACGGCCACCATGACCGTCCCCGCGTCGATGGCGCGATCGCTGCCGGGGATCGGCTCGTAGACCGCACGCCCGCCCTCGAACCTGCCGGTCGGGCGCTGACTCAGGTACCTGGCAGAGGTCACGCCCTTGTCGGTGCCCTTGACTTCGGTTACGGCAGCCTCGAACAGGATCTTGATGCCTTCGTGCTCGGCGGCCTCGACCTCTTCGGACTGGGCGGGCATCTCGGCCCGGCCGCGGCGATAGAGAACCGTCACCGACGAGGCACCGGACCGGAGAGCCGATCGGGCCGCGTCCATGGCTGTGCTGCCACCGCCGACGACGACGACCGCACCCTTGATGAACGGCTTCTCGCCGAGGTTGACCTGCTTGAGGAACAACGTCGCGGGAACCACGCCCGGCAGGCCGTCGCCCGGCACCCCAAGCTTGCGGCTTCGCGAAGCGCCCGTGGCCAGGAAGATGGCGTCGTACTTGGACTCGAGATCCGCCAGGGTGAAGTCGCGGCCCATGGCGTTGTCGAGCTTGAGCTCCACGCCGAGGCCGACGATGCGGTCGATCTCCTCGCGCAGAACCACTCGCGGCAGGCGGTATTCGGGGATGCCGATGGCCATCATTCCGCCCGGCACCGGCATCGCCTCGAAGACGGTGACGGTGTATCCGAGCCTGGCCAGGTAGTACGCGGCCGACATGCCGGCCGGTCCACCGCCCACGATCGCCACCTTCTTGTTCAACCGCTTTGCGGGGGAAGCGACGGGGGGCAGCTTGCCCTGCTCGGCAGCGAAACGCTTCAGCCGCCGGATCGAGATCGGTTCGTCGAGGGTGCCGCGCCGGCAGGCCGATTCGCACGGAGCGGTGCAGATCCATCCGCACACGGACGGGAATGGGTTGACTTCCGCGGCGACGGCGTAGGCCTCGTCGTACCGGCCCTGGCCGATGAGGCCGACGTACCGACCGGCGTCCGTCCCGGCGGGGCAGGCTTCCTGGCACGGGGCTATCGGATCCACGCGAGAGTCGGTCACCATGGACCGCCAGACCTGCCAGTCCTGGGGCCGTTCGCTGACGTTCCACTGGAACAGATGGCCCCACGGTGAGACGCGGGCCGGCTTGAGCGATTCGCTGGTGACTTCGCTGAGCGGCTGCCAGGCGGGCGCCGGCTCGGCGGGCCGGTTGATCGGGCCCTGGCGAGAGGCCAGCGGGGTCGCGCCGGCAACGCCGTCGAGGAGAACGACGTGGGTCGGGCACTCGCGGACGCAGATCCCACAGCCGATGCACTCCCCGACCTGGAGCGGGTACTCCATCATCCAGTCGAAGGGTTTGCCGAAGACTCCGGCTCCTTCAACCCCGGGCCGTTGAGGCCGGCTCATGTCGAGGGCCTGAACCGGGCAGACGTCCATGCAGACGCCGCAGTTCAAACAACCCGCGTTTTCGATCTGGATCCGGTAGCCCATAGAACGCCTCGGCCATGCGAATTTGCTCGGCCTGAGGATGGCGTCCGAGGGCCCCCGTCGTACACTGCCGGAGGGAAGGAGTTGCCCTACCCTGCAAGGTGGGCCGGCTGCCCACCCCATGACCGGACCGCGGCCGATCGAGGCCGATTGGTTCAGCAGTCAGGGAGCCAGCGCTTAGGAAGAGGCCAGCTCGAAATCAGCGGCGGCGATACGACAGATCGTGGCGCGGTCGCTCGTGGGCGGACCCGTCGCGCGGAAGGTCAGGCACCAGCCCCTCGCGTACCGCCCGAGCGGCCAGCTCGGCCCGGTTCTGCGCGTGGAGCTTCTCCACGATGTTCTTGAGGTGGAACTTGACGGTGTTCTCGCTGATCCCGAGCTCGCTGGCAATCTCGCGGTTGCGCTGGCCTGCCGTGACGAGCTGCAGAACCTCGATCTCGCGATCGGTCAGGCGCTGGTTCGTCTGAGGCGTTCCGCCTGGCGTCCTGAGGAACTCGTCGATGATCCGGGCTGCCGTGGCCGGAGTGATCGCAGGCTCCCCGCGGGCGACCCCTTCGAGCATCGATCGCAGCTGCGGCGCTTCCAGGTTCTTGAGCAGGTAACCCTGAGCGCCGGCCTTGATAGCGCGGAAGAGGTCCGCCTCATCCTCGCTCACCGTCAGCATGACGATGGCGACCTCAGGATGGCGCTCCTTGATCCTGGCCGTGGCCTCCAGACCGGACACGTTTGGCATGCGAACGTCCATGAGAACGACGTCCGGCGACGTTTCGTCCACGATTTCCACGGCCGCGGCGCCGTCGGCGGCCTGGCCAACTACCTCGTGGCCCCACGCCAGCAGCAGCGATGCGACCCCGTCACGGAAGAGCGCATGGTCATCGACGAGCACAGTTCTCATGGCGTCAGTCTGCCTCCGTTGCGGCCGCAGCGGGCGATCGGACCGCCTGATGCTGCGCTTCAGGATGCTCCGTCTCACCGGACGAAGCAACTCTATTGAGTGGGTAGGTCAATGGGTCGTTTCCCACAGGAACATGTAGCTCGACCAGGGCGCCGGCGCCGGGACGGCTGCGCCAGGTGATCCGCCCGCCGACCGATTCGGCTCGCTCGCGCATGCCCGCCAGACCGAAGTGCGGCCACCGCTCCGGTCCGGTCGCGAGCAGCTCGGCCTCGAAGCCGACCCCGTCGTCCTGGATGCGCAGCACCATCCCGCCCTCTTCGACGGCCAAGGTCACGCTCACGCGCTGGGCGCGGGCGTGCTTGCGGACGTTGGTCAGGGCTTCGCGGGCGATGCTGAAGATCTCCGCCTGGACCGCTGCCGACAGCTGAGCCCTGGCAGCCTCGGCGCTGGCCTGGAACCTGACCGCAAGCTTTGACGATTCGGCGTACAGGGCCGCGTACTCCTCGAGGGCTGCAACCACTCCCCGGTCGGATGGCACAGGCGTCGAGAGGCTCAGGATCGCCTCGCGAACGTCCACGTACACCGAGCGAGCCGCCGAGGCAAGCTCGGCGAGCTGCCGTCGCGCGTCGGTCACGCGGTCTTCGGCGAGGAGCTCCTCGACAGCCTGGGACTTGGTGTTGACGTAGGCCAGAACCTGGGCCAGACCGTCGTGCATTTCGCGAGCTATCCGCTCACGCTCCGCCTGGATTGCCAGGACCTGCAGCTCACCCTGGAGCCTGGATGCCTCGAGCGCCAGACCGATCTGGGTCGCCAGACCGGAGAGCGTCTCAACCTCCGAAACGTCGAACCGGCGCCGGGCTTTGGCCGCGGTTGCCAGCCCCAACATGCCGACTCGCTTCTCGCCGTGGCCGACCGGAGCGGACAGCGCGATCCGGTATCCCGATCGCAGAAAGCACTCGAGTTCGGACTCTTCTTCCGTAATCACGCCCTGAGGCTCATCGCCAATCAAGACGCCAGGGCCGGCGCTTGCCGCTCGCAGCTTGAGCTCTCCGGCCGGGCCATCGAGGGCGAGCAGGGCGGCATCGACCTTGAGCAGCGAGCGAGCGTGGTCGACTATCGTGGCGATCGTCTGCTCGGGATCGGCCTGGCCCGACACGGCAAGACTCACGTCGTAGACCGCGCGCAGGACGGCGTTGCGAGCCTGGAGGACCTCATTCCGCTCTCGGAGGTCGCCCGCTAAGCGGTCGATTCGGCGGAAAGAGAACCCAGCCCCAGTCGCCACCACGACGGTGACGACAGCGAGCACGAGCAGTGTGTGGAATGGGAACGGCAGGACGGCGTCGAAGACAGTGTCGCTCAGGACTTCGACGGTCCCGACGACGAGGACAGAAGCAACGACAGCGAACCAGCGGCGACGATACATAACGGGGCCTCGGGAACGGGTCGCCGACATCTGCTCTCGGCTCGGCCCACTCATTCGGGGAGCACTATGCGCCGAAACGGGGCGGCTGGACCTGAATCGGCCTGCCTGTCCTGTGCTGCGGCACGAACCTTTCGGGAGTAGTAGGACCACGTCTGGTGGCGCTTCGCGGATCCACCAGATATGTCGTAGCGACCGGTCGGATCCGTTGACGGCGGGCCCGAGCACCCGGATATTCGTGGCGACATGATCGTCACGACTAGATCCCCGCAAGAACCGGAACGAACCGACGGGTCCAACGGGCAAGGTGCCGCCGAGGCAGCCAACGCCGACGACTCGACGCCAGCGGCCGAGATGACTGCCGTCGGGGCAGCCAAACGGGTTGCTCGTCTCTTCCCGGAGGTTTACCGGCGCTACCACTGGGCCAACCGAGTCCAGGGTGGCGAGCTGCCGGTCACGCGCCGGGCGCTGGAGGTGCTGCAGCATCTCTCGGCGAGTGGGCCGTTGACCGTCGGTGAACAAGCGGCGCATCTCGGTCTGCGGCGCAACTCCGTGTCGGAGCTGCTCCAGCGTCTCGAGGCGAAGGGTCTGGTCGCCAGAATCCGAGACGAGCGCGATGAGCGTCGCGTACTCGTCTGGTTGACCGACTCCGGGCGCAGCGTCGTAGCCAGAGTCGGCCAGGTTCTGGCGCCCGATCTGATAGCTCAGGTCATGGCGACTCTGTCGCCCGAGGAGCGAGCCATCGTCGTCCGCGGCTTCGAACTGCTCGCTTCAACGGATATCGCGAACCCACCCGCGGCGACCCGATCGGGAGCCGCACGCAAGACTGAAAGGAAGAAGCTCCGATGACTGTCACGATCAACTGCGAAAGCTGCGGCATGCCTCTTGCCGGCGCCCAGGATCACGCTCTCTCAGACGCATCCATTCCTTATTGCGGCTACTGCGCGCCCCAAGGAAAGCTATCGACTGTCGACGAGCGCCTCGAGCGCTTCACGCAGTGGACGATGCGACAGGAGGGCCTCGACTACACGGCCGCCCGTGAGAAGGCCCGCGCCTACATGAAGACTATGCCGGCCTGGAAGGACGCACTGTAGCCGGTAGTCCAGATCGCATGGTCGGAGGCCGCCGGGCGAACCGGTTCAAACGGCGGCCTCACGCTCGAGCGGGCTCAACCACCGGTTCTCGTGCTCGCGGCTGACTCGAAATCGTGCTGCGGGCTGATCCCGCCTGGGACGTGGCGCGGATAAGATCGGTCGATCAAGCGGATCTCTGATCATCATCTGGAGTCAGTCGTGCCAAACATGGACTTCGTGGGCTGGATCGTCGTGGGCTTCCTGGCCGGAGCCCTCTCCGGCGCCGTCGTCGAGAAGGGCCCGCACGGATGTCTCGCAAACACCGTCGTCGGCATACTGGGCGGCCTCCTCGGCGGCTGGTTCGCGACCGAAGAGCTGCACCAGGACAGCACCCATGGCTTCCTGGGCGCCTTGCTGGTGGCGTTCCTGGGCGCGGTCGTGATCCGGTTGGTCCTCGACGCCCTCGAGTCCGACGGTCGAAACGGCCGGCGCGGCGAGCACCGCTGAGCTTCGAGCCGCTCGGCCGCAGTGGCAGACGCCTACCCGTTTCGCCAGGCTGGACTGGATTGGACTTGGCCAGCGCCACTGCCCGAGATCGCGGTAGCATGCTCGCCACAGATCAGGCCGCCCGGGGCAAGCTGCAGCTCCGGACCCGGGATAGCCGCTCGCGCACAAGGCCCCAAGGAGGGCGACGATGACGACCAGCAACATCGACGACGCCGTGTCCGCGAAGTCGCAGACGCCGGCGGCAGCGGTTCCTGCAGAACAAGCGGCTCCTGCAGAACATAAGGCTCCAGTCGAGCGCCCGTACTCTCCCGGCCTCGAGGGAGTGATCGCCGCCGAGACCGCAATCGGAATGGTCGACGGCGCGAACGGCCGCCTCCTCTACCGCGGCTACCCGATCGGGCAGCTCGTCGAGAAGGGAACTTACGGCCGCGTCGCGGAGCTCTTGTGGACCGGCGAATGGCGCAAGAGCGCGAAGCTGGTCCCGGGCGAGATACCTGAGCCGGTGATGTGCGCGTTGCACGAGCTGCCAAGCCACACCCATCCCATGGACGCGCTCCGAACAGCCGTGTCCGTCTGGGGTGCGTGGCACCGGCCGCACTGGCCTCCGACCGTCGACCAGGCCCGCGAGCTGACCGCGTTCGCCCCTTCAGCCCTGGCCGCCTTCCACCGCCTCCGCAACGGCTTGGACCCGGTCAAGCCGAACACCAAGCTCTCTCTGGCGGGCGGCTTCTTGCAGCAGCTCACCGGCAAGGATCCAGACCCGGCTGCCGCCCGCGCCCTCGACGCATACTTCATCGTCGGCGCTGAGCATGGTCTCAACGCCTCCACGTTCACCTGCCGGGTGATCATCTCGACCCGTTCCGACCTGGCGAGCGCCATCTGCGGCGCAATCGGCGCGCTCAAGGGGCCGCTCCACGGCGGCGCCCCGGCCGAGGTGGTCAGCCAGCTCCACGAGATCGGCTCACCGGATCGCGCAGAGAAATGGGTTCGCGAGGCCATTGCCCGCGGCGACCGGATCATGGGCTTCGGCCATCGCGTCTACCGCGCCTACGACCCTCGGGCCGCCGCTCTTCGGAAGGTCGCCGAAGGCATGTCCGACATGGCCGACTGGCTCGACACCGCCGTCAAGGTCGAGGACGTGGTCCTGCGGGTCTTTGGCGAGCTCAAGCCGGATCGCGTCATCAAGACGAACGTGGAGTACTACGCCGCCGCGGTCCTCCAGGGCGTCGGCCTCCCGCCGGATCTCTTCCCGCCGACGTTCGCCCTGGCCAGGATGGCCGGCTGGAGCGCTCACGCCATCGAGCAGGCATCGGCCGACAAGCTGATCCGACCGGACGCGCGCTACGTCGGTCCGGCCGAGATGGACGTCCCCTCGCTCAACTCTCGCTAGTGTCGGGATTCAGAAGTCGCTGTCGGCTTCCGCACCGCTTTGGCGAGGATTTCGTCGGCGGTCTTGACCCAGGCGAACGGGCTCGACCCGGCGTTCCATTGCGCTGTGAAGGTTGATATCCGT